>JAABUW010000200.1_pt1 | contig 128625 bp, 136 predicted proteins | sample 5560081 | NCBI WGS metagenome assembly JAABUW01 (sample SAMN10711882, study PRJNA513363) | rock metagenome | isolation source: Antarctica rocks | place: Antarctica: Victoria Land, Knobhead sud
TTGGGAGATGGGTTGGTGCGGGAGGGGTGGGGTGGGGGGGGAGAGGGGAGAGGGGTGGGGTGGGGGCGTATGTGTGTGTGTGATGTTTGCGTTTAGTGTGATGTAGCTGTAGCTGAGAGGGCGGTGTGCACTGTGCTGGAGTTTCGGGGTTATGTTGTGTTATATATACCTTCTGATTTGGGGGGTTGTTCTCTTTGGATTGGCTAGTGTGTGTCGATGTTATGCTATAAGGGGGAGAGAGGGGGGGGATATCAGATGAAATTTTCCTGGTCGAAACGTGTCTCGTGGGTTTTCGTGATTGTGCGTGAGAACTTTCATCATCGAGTTGGTAGCTTTGCGATCCGTGATACAGTAGAAGAGAGAACGAGGCTGGGCTTGTTTTGTTGAGATGAACAGCAGACTTCCCAAGATATAATTGCGGTGCAGTGTACCCTGCTGGGATTTTAGGTGGCTGGGCACTTCGAAAATTGTTGTGGTCGTGGTGGGAATTCAACAGGATACTTTTACCGGAACCGCGTACCGCAAGATGGAATCGATGTGGAGGGAACGAAGAAAAGAAAAAGAAAAAGAAAAAGAAACGATTCTTTAGACTGAGGAAGGGTTGGACAAGAGTTCTAAGAATCACCAAAAAAATAATTTCAACTCCCTTCTCTGCAATCCCGACGTATCCAGAGAAAACGTCCAGTTCGCACCTTTTCCCATACGAAAGCCCTTTCCCATATTCTAGCTATAACTACGCCTTGACCTACCGCTACTTATACCTATAAGCACCACTATCCGTGCCAAAAACCTGCCATCCCTGTCTCTGCGGTTGCGGATTCTGCGCTGTCTGGCCTTGCACGGGCTGAGGCGGTTGGTGAACGCCCATCTGCTGCTGCTGCTCGGGGAGTCACGGATTGCGATTGCTGCCTTTGAGCGCCTGCTTGCGCCAATTTGATCCCTGCCTGTGGTACGGCGAAGCCTGGCTGTTGCTGGAGAGGAGGTTGCAGGGTGGAAGGGTTCAGGGAATTGGTATTGGGCCACTGCTGAGGCGTGGGAATGGGCGCAAACGCTGGAGGCTGCTGTTGAGGTAGACCATAGGGCTGTAGGTTGGGTTGGGTTTGTGAGTTCCACTTACTGGCTGGTGTTGTATTGACGGTGGAGTCATACTCGGATACCCCTGAGGCTGGGCCGTAGGCTGGATGTTCTGCTACATGTAGGGAGCGTTCATTTGTGGTCTTAGGCTTCGTCGGAAAGGCAATCGAGGACTGCCGTCGTGGTGAGGGAACTCTTGCTGCTGCGCCAGATGTGATTGTTTGGCTTGAAGGCCGTATGTTTCTGCCCTCATCATATCATTTTCCGCCATATCCGCATCACTAAACCGTTTTTTCGTGCGTCGAAGATGATCGTCAAAAGGCATCCGATGCCTCGACGACTTTCTGGAAATGGTTGACATCCAGTCTCGCAGGCTCAACACTCCTAGTACTATACTCAGAGCTAGCAATCGCACTTCGAAAAGCGTTCCTGATCTGCCACCCGTTCCACCGTGGCTCGCTGCCCGTGGGTCCTGCTTGGGTAGTAAAGAGTTTAGTGGCGTAATTGAGTATTTCGAATTCATCGAGTTTTATCACACTCTTTGGTTCATCTGTTAGGCGACGTAGTTGTGATTTCCAGACCTTGTATGTTTGCTCTTCATTGAGCCTGAGAATACAGAGTGACATATGGATACGCGACTGAAAAGTCTCGTCGACTGCACCGACTCTATTTTTTGTGAGGAAGAAGATACCTTCGTAGTACTCCAACACCACGAGGAAGACTAGTAAGACATAGGGTGAGCTGATATTCGGAGTGGAATAACTGTGACAGGACAGAAATACCAGATACCAACGCATTTCTTAAGTCCCTATTGTTTCGTTGAACCAGAAAGATATCTGCTTCATCCAACAACAGGACGCAGTCCCTTGCTTGAGCCAACTGAAAGTGTGCCTCCAGTTTGCTTTCTACTTCCTTGTGTGTCAATCCGATATCCCCTTTCGAGCACTTAGCACAGTTCGAAACGACTTGTAGCGAAATCTGACCACACGTAATAGGGAGTAGAGGTTTTTGATTGGAATGAGCTACACGCACATCTCATCGCCAATCGTATTCCATGCGTTCAATGAAGTGGCCTTCTTGGATTGCATCTTCTTCAACCTTTCTCCTATTTATTTGTAGGGATCGTGTTTGTGGGAATCAAGTTCGAAAATTTCTGAAAGCCATTTTGAGTTTCGTTGCAATGCTCTGTCGTATTCAATCATGACCTCACTATAAATGTTCTCAGAAAATACTCTAGAGACTCTGCCGGAATCATTGTTACTTTGATGACTTAGATAATCTCCGTAGGGTTGGCGGATCTGGCTTCGTCCCGAATAATGGAGATGGCAGCTTTGAGTACATCTGATAAACTCTCGTCCTCGCTTCGCCAACTTCTCACTATCCACCATGCCGTCCCTTTCTACGACAGAAAAAGGGCACAATGGTAGTGCATCTACCGCTCGGGCAACCTCGAATTTGGAGATATGAAATTCGGAAAGGCTTGAACCGTAACGTGCGCCATCATAATCGATATAATAACAATCAAGCACGAAATTGGTGTGTCGGGGATCACGTGGTTGTTTAGAGGCGGCTTCTGATTTGTCTGAAGCACTCCTTGAACTCAAACATCTTCGTTCACCAGTCGTCTGAACAACTCTCCAGACCTTCTGAGAAATGCCTTTGTCTTTGACATATACTAACTGGCTTGGTTTGAATAGGTACCACAATTCGCTGAACCAAATATCAGAGCGAAGACTGCCTTAGAGTGAGTGCATGACAGGTTTAAGGTAACCGTTCATGAGATTGACGAGACAACGTCGTTCCACCCAAGCTTCTTTAGTCCAAATAGATGCCTCCTTCGATTCTTGTTCGGGATCTCTGCTAGTAGACTCTGTTGGACTAGGCCTATCTTTAGCAACTCCTTTTGTAACGTTTCCTGCGTAATTCTAGGGCGGTGGTAGCACAACCACGGACTTGGGAAAATCGATAACTGTGTCCCCTGTCGGTATTGAATCAACCCCTTGGGCGAATCTAGCGTTTAACTCTGCCATATGTTTTCTGTTAGGATGTTCGTTATAAACCAATATCTTGAATGGCCGTTGCAAGACTAAGGGATGTACCATCGCAAGGTCCAAGCGCCACTTTGAGAGTGGGTTGATGACAGGCCTGGAGTTAATCCGTGAACGATCTGGGAGATCCCTAATCCTATGTACGAAGGTCGTCTCCGGCCGTCGTCCCATTAATTATGATCGTCTGATTAGCTTTGCGCCGTATTTCGGTGGCTGACTGATGCAGGCGTGGCTAGTCCAGAAGAACGTTAATGGCGAAAGGTATCATCGGAACGGATCGTCCTTTATTTGCCATGTAGTCATTTATCGACATGAGCTTCAATTCTGATATAGCTACTTCAGGTTTGTTCTTGATTCTTGCTGCTTCTGCTCGGGTCTCTGCAGGCGCTGGTTTGTTAGTGAGTACTGCGACTTCGCTCTCAAGGGCCAGCATGCGATCTTCTATTAATATGGTATATTTACTTGTACTGCTTTAGACGCTTTGGGGTCTTTTAGATTCGATCTTCAAGCTTGAAACGTTGTCTGACATGGTTTCTGGATGCGGCGTAGAATATACTGTTCACATCATTTTTGCTGGCACCAGAATCAGTGTCGGTCTTCTGACTGCTTTTTATATCATCGTTGGCTTTTTTGTCTTTAGCTGTGGAAGCTTGCAGCTTCTCTCCATTAATCTGCTCAACAATTGCCGGCTCCATGTCGTTTTAAGAAGTCTTGGTGGGGGAATTCGGTTTAGTTCCATCAGCCTTGGGCAGGACGTGATTTGTATCCTAGTTCAGAGGCGATTATATCTGCAGTAGTTGGCTGAAAGGGCGAAGAGAATAAGACGAACTTGTGTGAACCCAGATAACTCAGAATCTGGGTTGGCAGACAGACTGTGATGGGAAGAAGAGTTCTGCATGGAACCGATACGGCGTACCACGGTGGATCCACTCAAAGTCCCTGCGGTATTCTTTTCCAGCCAAGACATCTCGATGGACTAACAAGAAAACAAAACCACAAAGGGAATGTGTTCTGTCGGAAATTTTTGTAATGATGATATGAAGGAGATCAAACGATTTATAACGCACTGTGCCTCTGGAATTGATCTTGCTTGGGCTTCCAGTGTTAACGGCCAGAGGAACATTAAGGGAGATCCAAGGACCTGCTATGAGAGTTCAACCACCACGATCGTTCTGAGACATGCCTCTTCTAGGTAAAGTATATCTTACGTCTTAGAAGTATTTAACTGAGAAACAAAGACTGAACAGTAATCTAGTGTTGTTGCCTGTACGGCTCATTTCAAAAATTTCCTGCAGTATTGTATTGAAAGGCCAAGAAATCATGTAATCTAAGAGTTCAATGCACAAGGGGAACATACATGGCAAGAAGTCCAACAAGAAGCAGAAAGGACGGCATAAGAGTATGAGAAGAAGGGCAAATCTTGGAAACATCCATTTCAAACAGCGGGCCGGGCTTTTGGAGGATCTACCAACGCCATTCAAGCCTGGCTGGATAATCTCCCCAATGGCGAATATTCGTCTGTTACGTGCGGAGCGCTAAAGCTAGTATTTGGAGTAAGGCACAATCGATAGCCCTCTGACTTCAAGGAAAATGACCACAAGACAGGCGGCAGCTCGTGTGGGAAAATTCGTACAAACGTCTTGGAAACTTTACCAGCGCTGCCCAGAACTCTCGAAGCGCATCACAGCTATCTCGAATTGTATCGACATGATGAAGGACTTCTTGGCAAAGCTGAAGAGCTTTATATCGCTATTTGACGGGAGTTGAAGGCATGATCGAGTGGTAGGACCATTCAACTTACAGTACGAAATACCTTCAACCACTCAAACTATGTGGAATGTAATTGCTGACAATAGGCAGAGAAGGTCCTCAAGGTCTTTTTCCAACAAGAAAGATACGCCGAGCCATTGGAACAACAGATCACAACTAACATACAGGACAAGTCGAGGCAGTTGTGTGAGCGCGTAATTATTGTCTCCACCAAAGAATCTGAAATATAGAGTTCGCTATCGAGCAAAAATACCCTGCTGTTAGAAGACAACAACATTCAAATTTTCCAAGATATCAATGTCTTTCTTCAAGAGCAGACGCATACGTCTAAAGTTTTCAGTTCCCTTGCCGATTTGCTCTTAAACTCAATGAGAGATTTAAGCAGAGAGTACATCCTGTAAAAAAACCCCTACCCATCTCATAACCATAGAAGCATAACGATATCTAACATGTCGACAGAATGAGAAAAGAACACCGGAAAGCTCCCAGAGACTAGAATTCAGCCAGTTGGCCTTACAAAGCCAAATAGCCCTCCAAACCTTGCGCAGGAGGTCCACTTGTCAACGTGCAACAACTACGAGATGACTTGGACGTGGGCCATGAAATGTTGATCCGTGATATTTCTTATCTGCTGCACTTGGCCAAAGACTGAAAACCGCTCAACAACAGCGAGCAGCCGGGTTGATGCAAGATGTGATGTTTCAGCGATGGCTCAGCACGAACGAGTCGCAAATGCTTGTTGTGGGCGGCATAGAGCTTTCGACGAATACTGTTGCAACATCGCCGTTGACGTTTCCTGTTGCGCTGTTGACACAGGCCCTAGAAGGTCTTCCAGGTGCAGTTTGGATAATTTTCTTCTGTGGTATTCACGCCACGCCGGGAGGTGGCCTGGAAGGCGCCCAAGGTATAATGAGAAGTTTTATTTTCCAAACTCTGCGGCAGAATTAAAATTTCAATTGTGCATTTATCGAGGAAGGCTTCCTGAAGCAGATTTTCGACTATGAGATTTCTCAACTCTGCGGTCTCTTTCCGAATTTGTTACTTTAACTCCCGACAACACAACTGTTTTCTGCATCATTGAAGTACTCTCCTGGTTTGAGAATGCTGGTCGCCGCAGCGACATTGGTACTGTCATGGAGAATCCGCGAGATATGGTTGACGAGCTGCGACAGGAGAACCAAGATGGCACCTTGGTCAATCTCAAGATACTCGTTACCAGTCCAAAAGCAAGCCGATCTGTCAATGAGTGGAGTAATCCAGATTTCCACATCATGCCAACAAAGACTGGAGGGAATAGCCAGACGTTCGACATTATGCACACTATCACACGCACAGACGGTCCCCCTCAATCATTCACAGGATGGAGTCGGCTCCTGGGCTGTGGCTGCCCCCAACGATTACTCCACCAGCATGTCTTAGGCAGAGTGATATCGTACAGTCCGGCTCAAAGTTGTTATATTGACGCAGTCTTCGTACTACGTGGGCGATTAGAGTGAGTGATGAATGAAGCTGAAGGGCACCCAGAACACTATGACCATAGTCTATTAATCAAATATCGATCCCCATCAAATCTCGTCCCGTTTCCTGCCCATGGCAATGAGTAGCTCCTGTTGGAATGACTCGGCTTGCTCCCGGAACATCTCGAAGGAGCGCCCGGCTGGCCTGATTGCAACTTTTGGATATCTGATGCCCTTGACTTGTAGTATCGGCTTCACCCACTCGGCATCGACTGAAAGATTCTCCTCTGCGCCAAAGCTGTCAACGTCAATGCCCAAGCTGGTAAGCCTCATGTCATTTGCTACCAAATGCCAAAACCGCCGCCAAGTCGCCGAATCATAGTAACCATTATAGTCACCTTTCTGGCCAGTATAGCTTGCTAGCAGTGGGAAGAAACGCCACGTAATAGATACCTGTAGGTGTTTAATTGCCAAGAGACGCTGTGGGCACCGGCAGTTTTCGGCCAAGTGTATGAAAACTCTTATATTATCGGTAGCAAAGAAGTTGGAGCTGTAAAGGACGTCGGCAGCTTCGCTATAAATTTGACGGCAGGTGAGCAATAAGGCTAGGGAGATAATTGGAGGCTCCCAAGGGTCTGGCTTCAGTGGGTCCCAGTTCGCCCCGATCATGCTGGTTATCATCGGACTTGAGGCTTGAAATGGCCATTGTACGCTATCATTTCTTAAATGGACAAGGTGGATGGTTTGACCACCTAAGGCGTATTCGTAGATGCGAAGGCGAAGCTCGAATGGCAGACGCTCGAGGAAGGAGCAAGAACTGGACTCTTCCAGACCAGAAATATCACTTTTTTGGGGCAATCGGCATTGCACAGGAAGACCTAAAGATTTCCCTTGTTGCTCCGGCACTTGTTCCAGCTGGTGAACTGGCTTACTTGGTGTCCCAGGGTGTTCAGCTGCACCTCCACCGTAACACAAGAAGGAGGAGAGGTATCGGTGGGAAACCAGATGACCTCGTTTAGCAGCGCCACTAGACATGGCGAGGATTGGGGAATATACAACCAATGTTCACCTCAGAAATTTAATAGTAGAAATCGTGTCAAGTACAGAGTACTAATTCAAGGCTATCGCGATGACACAAGCCATTGCGTTTGAAGAATGGCTGCCTACCTTGATCAGGCAAATTCGCTAGGTAAGAATTTATGCCCGTAGGGCTGAGTCTCGGATGATGCGCTGAAGAGGCTACAGTATCACGTGAGTATCATACACAAGTAATCCGTACATATCGTCATTCGTCAATCGCAATCTAAGGCATCCATCCTTCAGGGTGTAATCGAGCAAGCAACTTTTTCTCATCTTCAGATCTTATGCAATCAATGGCACGAAAGACCAACCAAGGATGTTTTGCAGGATACGAGGATCCTGCGTAGGCTGCGTACTTTCAATAGTAGTGTGACCCCCAGCTCGCTACACACACCCCTTTTGCGGACCAACATTCTCAGCCCATTCTGCACGTTTGACTTCGCAGGTCCTGTTATCGCCAATGTCTTCCGGTTCTTGTTGCTTGTTGAGTGGTGCATGTAGCTACCGCCTGGATTCTCACTCTCATATAATATCTCATGTCTCTGATCTTCTCCCCTTGACTTTCGGAGCCATATGCCATCGGAGAGGTGATCTAGAGAAACTCTTGGTTTGTTGTTACCCTGTTTTCAGTTGAAAAATCATCATTCAGATATCTGTCTCTGTTCTTTCACCTCTCGATCAAGTCAAGGAAGCAATTCATAATGCGCTTCTCACTTCTCTTCCCCGCCCTCCTAGTTCACCTAAGAGCGACTCTTAATTCTGCAACTGCTCTTCCCGAGGCGCTCAATGGTGCAGCAGTGGTAAAGCGAGGCTGTAACCAAGACAACGTTCTCCGGGCCCTCAAAGTCCACAGCTCTGCGGCCTCAGCCTTCTGTACTAGCTACAACCATATTACCACAAGTTCAATATATACCGTAACCCCAACCACAGGCGTCGCGCCTGTCGTGTGAGCATATATCCAATCCAACAGCTACGCCTCATGCGATATTCCATACTGACAATGGACCTGTCCTAAGATCCACCTTCACCCAAACAACATTCGCCAGCGTCTACCCTAATGGCAGACACCTCGAGTCCATCGCCCCACCCTCCTATGTCTCAACCTACCCCGCCAGTCGCATCTCCAGTGCCTGCTCCTGTCTCCCCGCCACCACCCCTACCGTGACTCTTACCGCTAGTGCCAGTACAGAGGTCAGTACACATCTGACCACCAAAAGCATATGAATTGTTTCAAAACCACCCAACCTTCATCTGACAAAGAAGCGCTTGTGCTAACCTTTCAACCCGCGCCTTCCCAGTACCAATACACCTACACAACCAGCACATTCATCCTCTATGGCGCCTGCGCGACAGCCACCCCTCAAATCGGTGCCCACGCTGTCTCCGTCGCCTCGTTTCCCGGCTTTAGTCACGGGATTGACAACGCATTCGAATGCTGCGAGTTCTGCCTGGATGACATCCAGAGCGCTTGTATCGCTTGGTATTCAACCCCGGGCGATTGCCAGGCCTATTATAATGACGGTTGTTATGCCGGAACGAAATACAACTACACGATTAATGAATCGGCGCAGAAGTATCCGGATGCGCTGGGAGGGCCGGGGGCGTGCGCGGGTAGTGTGACGACTGTGCAGGGGTAAGTGATTGAGTCCTCGACGAGTCCCTACTTTCCTTGAACAATTACGACTCATGATTTGACATTTGATGGAGCGAAACGTGATGTTTCCAGAGCTGATGAAGATATAAGTGCACATGACATATCTTACAGCATTAACAATATATGATGAACAAGGCAGGATGTCTAGTCAATCGCTCTCGTCAAATCTACCCTGATATTGCTTCTTCTTCTTCTTCTTCTACTACTACTACTTCTACTCCTCCATCCCACCCCACACAGCTTTTCTCCCCCCCATCCCCCCAAACCTCTCCCCTATCCTACTACCCATGAACCCACTCCCTCAACCACCCCATCATCCATACCTCCTCCCATCCCATCCATCCATCCACCCACCCTCACCTCCCCATCCCCCCTTATCCCCCAACCACCACAGAAACCCCCTCCAACCCCTCTCCCCAATCCCCCTCATACCCGTCCCCCCTCCGCTTGCGAGAAGAACATCGGAGTTGGATGTTAAAATGCGATGGGTGGGCTGTGATGACGGGATCCGGGGCCGGGGATTACGGATGAATGGGCCGGCTCGGTAGGAGGGGATATAAGGGGGATGATGGGAGGAGGGGAGTAGTACTGTGCTACCTCCACAACCCCCCCCAGCTACTCCCTCTCTCACCCTGCAACAGCCACGAGAAGAATACCTCAAGGACCACCCTGACTCCAACCACTACTCCAACCTTCCCATCCACCCACCTCATATTTATTTCCCTGAGAAGAGATTGCAAATCCAATTGTCTCGTAGGCGCTTGTACGAAATGATGCCGAACACGGACATGCTGCTATTCAGTACCTAGTATGAGAACAGACGTTGCAGAATTGCTCTATGATGTTCTACGGAGCACCATGATGTTTGAACCTCACCTCATAAGCGCACCTTCCTCACGAACGAGCGCCATGCGTTAGACTGGAATGGGTGATGGCTGCCATAAGGTAGGGTATATCGTACACAAGGTTACGGATTTCAGAGCACAACCACAGGAGATTCCAAAACTGCTTCTATAGAAGAGCAGATGGATGTGAAGGTTCACGGTATTGAATCATCTCGTATACGGTATAAGTACCTTGCCTTAGCGTGCTTAGGTACCTCGGCTTATGATCAAGGATCAAATATTCCTCCGAGCTGTGAATATCTCAAACCGCTTACATAATTCTCCTCTTATCGGTTTGCGATAAGACTTTCTTACATTAGCCCCCCGTGCCCCCCTGTCATGACTGTCTTCCGTGGAGAAAAAGCACATCATCATATTGATGCCAGCAACAGATACACAACCCTCTGGAAAATTACAACCCCCAATGGCTGAACCACTTAGGTATGCAGCTAGAGCCGCACCTTCTCTTCCTTCTTCTTCTTCACGTCACTTCTCACTTCGAAAAATCTCTGTCCGATCTTCACTCCCCTTCTTATTATCTAGAATAGATCGTTCCAGACATGGACGACTCGTCTCCCTTTTCGCCATATCGGTCTGATGGCAAGCTCGTAACCTAACCACCCTCCTATGCCGTTGAAATGCCTTTCTAACCAGCGAGATTGGCATATAGTATGGATTCATCTGCGTAGTGACAGGCGCAACGAAGCCAATCGGGCAAGCCATAGTAGCAGAGCTTGCGGCTCATGGCGCAGCTTGTATCTACGGTCGGTGTATACCCATAGCCCACCTGCCTTGAAACAAGCTGACCTTGCCCCGATTTCAGCCTGCGATCACTCTCCGCTCTCCTCCTCCATTGACACCCTCGCATCCTCGCTCTCCCAATCTTCCCCCAACACGAAAATCATTCCCTATCCCCTCGCACCCTCCAATGAGCAAGACACCCTTACTCTCATTGACGACGTTCTGAACGCCTGGGGCCGCCTAGATGTCTGGGTGAGCTCCTCCGGCCTGCTAGGCCCACCCTCGATTGATATGACGACGCCAGAGGATCTGCAGAAGTGCTTCGAGGCGAACAGTCTGGCGCCATTTTTTGCGCTCAAGTATGCGCCGCCGGCCATGGGGAAGTTGCTGGAGAGCAAGGGTAATTATCCAAATGCGGCGATGAAGGATCAGCCATATGGGAGTATTGTCATTGTCAGCAGTGTGGCGAGTACTTACGGAGGTAAGTGGCGGTGGTGTGGAGGAGGCCGTTCGACAAGAGGGAACCTGTGGTAGATCCGGAGAGTTTCGAGGGTCGCTTTGCTGATTCAAGCGACTTGACAGGATGTTGGGGCCCTTGCTACACGATGAGCTCACATGCGGCGTTGGGGGTCGTACAGGCGGGTGTGGCGGTTCTGAAAGGTGAGAAAGGCAATATTTCACGACTTGAAGCAAGAGGCGGTACTGACATTTCGGAATCAGGCTCTGGTGTACGAATCAACTGCATATCCCCCGGACAGATTGATATCGGAGTGGATCTTAAAAATTTTGACATGCGGGGAATGACGTCCCAATTACCACCCGCGAATCTACAGTCGAAAGAGGTGCTTCGATACAACTATGAGTTCTTGATATTGTGACAAGCTAACGACCTGCCGTAACAGTCCCAGAAGGAACACATCGGCCTTGAGCGCGCGGGCACGCCGACTGAGGTGGCCCGCGTAGCAGGATTCTTGGCAAGCGGTTTCAGCAGCTATATGACAGGTAACTCTAAAGCCACCGCGGTTAAAATGCGTCAATCACCGCTGATCACCATCAGGCGCAAACCTTGTAGTGGATGGCGGTGCTTCGTATGTTACCTCTTTTTCTGCTAATCGTGTCTTTTTGGTATGGTGCTGAGCTCGGATATTGACTTCTTGGACAGAACCATGTGCCCCTTAACTGTTCCGATATGATTCGTTAAGCCATAGATCAGGGTAATGATGGAACCGGTTGCGATGTTCAAATGGTGTGGATCGATATCATATCCTGAAGTTACAGAAAATATCTAATCAGGATTCAAGAAATCGTGCCAAATGCTTCCTAGATAGAAGAAAGAGCCTGTGGTAAATAAAAGTATTAACCTCGTCTGTTCCTAGACAGATATTTTTGAATTATTATGATTTTGGGACGCTGGTCAGACTGTTGAGCTTGAAATTTGTTTAGTTACTTCATGGTAATCAGAAGTTATCGTTTGAAGTAGTAGTCATCATTCCAGAAAACACGCAGAAACCTCGAGAAATGTCAAACAGAAACTTACAGCTGTCAGAAGATATGCACTGTGCGAACCTCCAGAGTTCGTACGAGTATCTCCAGAGGAGAGCATAGCGCTGATAATAGCGTTTGGAAGATCATGCAGTCTTTCGCGAGGACCTCGCAAGGCTCCAAGCAATTGAGCATGAAAATCGTTAGAATGGAACCTCCGGTTGACTCTTCTGTTACCAGACCCCTGAAGAGCTGTGTTTGACAGCAGCCTGTGATGCAGCTCTGCTAACTTGCCTGCGGCTCATTCATGAAAAGGAACGAAATTCGGACGATCCCATTCTATGAACCTTGAGCTGGTACAGAGGTCTGCTTGTTCACCCTTCTAAAACCTGGCCCTTCACCTTCCCAGACTCTCACACCTGTACTTTGGAGATGCCTTATCGCTTGCCAAAACGGTTCCCATTTCACGGTATCCACTAATTCAGATCCTTGATAGTCCAATGGCTTTTGATAGCGCTCAGCAGGCTTATTCAAAACTAACGCATCATGCAGCGGCGAGACAGCGATGGCTAGAGTGTAGAGTTGCTCGCAGTGATGGCGCATAGTTTGGAGGTTGGCAGCTACTCTTTCAGGATCTGGATCGGTAAAAGCAACATCAAGTGTCTGGATGCTGGACGGAATTGTCGGCAAGAATGATGAGTCTATGTAGCGGCAGCCAAGACGGAGATAGAGAAGTTTTGGAAGATGCGAAAGTAGGGTGTCGATCCTGGGACTAGGAAGACTCGACTTCTGCAAGGATACATCTGACTTGCGGTATGTGATGACAATAGAAGGCTTTTCCGGATCCTCAGTGAAGGTATACGTACGTGAAAGGTAGAATCCGCGGTCCGCAAGAAAAGAAGTCTGGAGACACGTAATGTCCTCCTCACTAGAGATGGAGCGATGGCTGTCTCGCTTGATGAGCTTGATGAATGATAGAATTAAAACGTATGGCATCGGTTCATCTATAGCAATGGCAGCGTGCGTGATGGGCTTGTATTTCAGCTCAGGTTGGAATTGCAGCATTTCTTCGTCGCCAGTGTTTCCTCGCACTGACTGCAGACCTTCCGGTTTCGATGAGACAGAAAACATCTTGAGCATCTTAACCATAGCACAATCAAAAATTGCCAAATCGGCATCCATATCATAACACGGTTTTGCCGGAGAACTGGGAATGCTGTAGGGTTCATAATCAAAGGTGAGGCAAGTAAGATTTGTCAACAGACGCAGACAAAGATGCCAGATATCAAGGGCTTTGTACTTGTCGTTGGAGTTCTTGATTTCCAGTGAAGTAAATTTCAATACCAGGTGACGGATATAAGAAGTTTTACGTGGCCCAATGGTCAGGATCCAGCGGAGAGCCTGATATGGATGCAGCAGGTAGATCGCAGTATTTCTATAGAGATAGGGGGCAGCTTCATCGCAAAAACGTCGGCTTGTCTGAAGGATGCTGAAAAGAGAAAGTGATCCGGATGCTGAGGACTGGCTCTGCTTGCCCTTGAGGTTGGACTTGCGTTGGGGCCCATGAGGGAGCGATGATGCATCGTTACCTTGCAATACTATTTCCCAGATGTCATCTCGAATCTCGCGAGGGAGATCGAAGAATGAAGGCATGCTAGGTACGTGAGATGTGCTTCGGAAGTTTACCATCAGAAGTGGGATTGTCAACTAGCGCGAAAATGACTAAGCCAGTTCGTCTGAGGTTTTGAGCTGGCCATCGGCAGCAACAACTTTGAGTAAAATCGCCAACGACAATAGTTTCAATCTCTGATACCCACACGTTGATCAGAATTACCCGAAATCAACTTCCTTTCACTGCCACATAGAATCATGGTTTGATGCCTACGCTTCTATCCGGTCTCAAACAGATCATCAGGGACTCATGAAATGGAAAAACATTGTACCAATTCTACCGACATCTAGACTCGAGAATAGTCTAAACCTCCCTTGCAAGGAAAGACTGGAACCACCAATACAAGTACATCAAGCGCAAGGAAACCACCGAGTGACGTAGCCGTACGAATCTCCCTTTCCGCGCCTCCTTCCCCGTAAAGATCCACTGCCCATACCATAATCTCATACCGTAACCTCATACCACATCCTCATCAGTGAGATCCTATGCATCCTAGTAGTCCCAAAGCCCGGCATTCTCTTTCGGCGCCTGTTGCCTCTTCCCTGCTACAAATTTCCCGCTATTACCCCCACCGACGCCGTCTTCATCGCTGTCATCCCCAAAGCCCCATGTCCTCAAGCTGCCCTTCTTCCCACCCATTCCATCGCCACCGTTCTTGATACCTAAAGGCCTATCTGTACCACGAGTAGAGGCGAGGTTTTCTTGGTCGCGCGAGGCGGGACGGCTGCTAGTAATGGTTTGAACTTGAGTCTTTGGCGGGGCGAAGTGTTGAAACTCATCGTCGTCGTCGGGCTTGGGGTTAATTGGTTGCATGGACTTGGCCTTAAGCGGCGAGGCTGGCTTAGTCTCCTTTGTACGGTCGGTTAGGGTTGGTGTGGTGTCAGCAAGACCCCCTTTGGCTCCAAAATCCTTGCTTCGTCCTTCGAGATTTGTCACAGTGCTTAGTGGCTGATTCTTCTTCGGACTTGGAGGTAGCTCAGTGTCATCGTAGAGGTTATTCTGGTACAGGCTTAGTCCATTGTTGACACCTTTCCCACGAGGATGACCCGCCAAGCGCCGTTTATCGCCTGGAGTGCCATCGTCTTGGAACTCAAAGTTTGCTTTGGCTTCCGGGCGCGCTTGTACTACGTTTGGATGCTTTGCAGGACTCTCGACGTTGGTGTCGCCGTCGCCCAAGCCAAAGTGACGAACATCTTGGTTACGAGGGTTCTTGATGGGTGTATCTGCGGCGTTGAGATATTCGCTAAGGTCAAGCTGTGATCGAGGTTTTGCCCTGGACTTTGCTGGCGACTGTGGCTTGCTGGTATCGTCGTCCTCTGCACCCATCTCAAAATGCTTGTATTTTGTGGGATGAGGCTTAATGTAGGTATCTTTGCTTGGGGATTTGGGTGTTCCAGGTGGGGTATCACCCATATCAAAGAGCCGTGAGGGCTGATAATTCTTCCCAGCCCCTCCTTTGGGCGCAATGTGACCTGTCTTTTGAGGCGAAACTGATCTCTCTTTCGATGGTGGTGAAGCATTGGAATCGTTGCCAACGAACAGATCGTGATAATCCCTGGGTGGCGGCTTAGCTGATTGAGCCTTTTGGCTTTGTGCCCTCGGTCTGTTCTCTTTTTGTGATGGAGGCTGAGCCGAAGCATCTGGGGAATCGTCACCAACGAAAAGGTCATGGTAGTCTCTAGGTGGTGGCTTAGCTGAGCCACGAGGGGCTACGGCTTTTGGGACATTGGCAGAGTCGTCATCTCGCGGACCAAAAAGAGACAAGCTAGCATGTGGGTCGCCCGTGACATTCTTCCTTGGTTCCGTAGGCTTGCTCGTGATGACCACCTCATTCGGGTCACGAGAACCGTTCTTCGCGGAGGATTGCAAGGAGCCATTGCCTTGAGTCGTGTTTGCCGCGCTCGAAGCAATCAGGCGCGCTTGATCCTTGCCATCACGAATCGGCCAGTTCTTCGCTCGAGCACCTATCACGTCGACTAGCTTAAGTAGCGAACCTTGGTCCCAGTAAAGGCGGATCTGCCGAATCTGGTTTCCTTGAAAGTCCACAATATGGATCTGGAAAAACAAACGAGGTATTAGCAAGATAATCTGGGCAAAATGTTGTAAGACTCACCATTGGAAACGTTACAACACGATCTGACAGAAAATTGTCATCCAGACCCGGTAAGTAAGCACCTCCTCCTTGCAGAAATTCCAAGGTTGTCTCGATATCTAGACAGACGGAATTTTGACTCGCAACGGCGTTCAAGACCTTCTCTTGCTTCTTTTTCAAGACTTGGTCTTGTGCCGCGAAATGTCTCGCAATGGCCGCAGCAGTGTTTATAGTAGTAAGAGTGGTAATGTAATGGAGGGATGCGGTGTCGGTCAAAGCGGAAGCATTTGGCTTCGCCAGGAAACTCTGGTAGACGCTCTTAAGAGACGACATGGTAGTAACACACGTCCAATGTAGAATCGGACTTGAGGGTTTGATGGTTGAAAAATGTGGAGTGAAAGTATAGCGAGGGGCAGGGGGACGTCAAGTGGGATGGCTCGGTTGCTGTCAACAACATGCTTTGTTTATAGTTCTACGGAAAGCGGCCTTTTTAGTTTCCGATTAGACAGCAATATATTCGAAACTTCAATCAACTTGAGGCATGATGAAAATAGCTCTTAAATTTTGAGGTAAGTACGGTCTCTATTAGGACTTGTTGTTACATTTAACCAATCAGAAATCATCATTCACGTAAAGATTTCTGGGTTTCGGACATGGGCGATATTGCATCTAGGTAGCAGGGTTATTGCTGTCCAATTCAGGCATCGGATGAAAAGATAAACAAGCAAGTAGTAACAGATGATTCCTATAACTATTGCTTGGCTAGCTATGTTCATGTCGTAATCCCTGCTCCAAAAGAGCTCCCAAAATTCCCTATCAGAGCTGAGTGGTATCCATACTGCAGCGCAAATCAAAGAGCCCATAAGGACCTACTAGGCGCCCTCAGATCGTAAGACATAATCTTGCTTCCTATCTCCTCGAGATAGCTTCACATCGGAACATTCCCAGGTGGAGTACTGACACCCATGAAAACACCACCACCTCCTGACGCATTTGCTTGTGGCAGCGGAGACCGCCGCTCTTGCCCGTCCCCTGGCGCAGTGATCGAAGACAGATCCATGTTGTTGGGCCATATTTGGGTATTCGGGTCAAGGGTCGCATTCTGAATATAGGAATCCCATTGCTCCTGTGAAGAATGCCGTTAGTTTCGGTGATCAGCACATTCATGAAGATACGTACCCAGTCCAAATCCACTGAGGGCATATCCACCATCGGATTACCACTTGCTAAGAAAGAGAAAGGGCTCGGCGCGGACGCAGGGCCGTTTACGGTTTGCTCCAAAGGATAACTTGGTGCCATCCCAGATGGTTGCAAATCATTCATGCTGGCGTTATTGTTTGATCCTGGAGGAAATGTGCCATTGAACAGAGCTGCCGAACTTGGAGTCATTCCACCATGACTAAGCATACCGAGTGTCATAGCTGCAGAATGCTCTGGCTTTTCTTCCACCTGATGTCCAAACGCTGTAGAGCTGTCGAGCCCTGGAACGAGCGCACCTGCGAATCCAGGAAACGTGCCTTGCGGTGGGCGATTGTTCTTCTGATCCCTCCTGAACTTCAGCTTTTCAAGCATGACGGTCAGAATCTCCGAAGCCTTGTATGATTCCATTGATTCATCTCTCGTTTCTCTAAAGATTCCTTGTGATACCTCAAGCGCACGTATCATGTCTTCGCGTCTTTCAGAACCCCATGTGTACATATCAGCCGAGCTTTGGCCGTTACAATCCGCATCACCTCTATAAGCAAGGTCAAGGCAGACTATCATAGCAGCAAGTAAGAATTCATGGGTACAAAGTGCGCTGACAAAAGCTCTCATGCCGTATAGGCGGCGACCTGGACGAGACTCGTAATGAAGCGTGGCTTGGTGGTGAAGAAGATCCATAGATGAATCTATGCACGTTCTGCGAGAGTGTGCGTACTTGTTGTTCTCACGGGCCCGTGTTAGGAACTTCCGATGTAGAACGCATTGCCCTTTATGGTAGAGCATTGAAAGGTTGAAACGTTGCACAATTAGCATCCCTGGATCCGTCGTGGACTCTTCGATTGGTTTAAGACGGAGGTGGGTAGGAATCTGCGCACGGGCTTCTCTCAGGTTCTGGTCTAGTAACATAACCTCTTCATAGTGGCTCGCAGTAGTTGAGTGCAGGCTTTCAATGATCTTGCCAAAGGCAAAGGCCAGTAAGGATTTCGCAATCATGTATGAGACCGGAGTAGGTTCTGACATGGATCTTGGAAGTGGAAGGACTCTTGTATCTTCATCGAATTCATCATCGTAAATGTTTCGAGGAAGCCCAGTGTCGCAGTCTCCCAGCCGAATCATACTCGGTAGCCCGATCTGGAAAGAAAAGAGGAGGTCCGACTGCCGAACAAAGGTCCATACACGCCTTCGGATTTCCCCCTGGAAAGGCGTGATGTTGGGGAAATACTTAGGATCTCGGTGATAGCCCATACGCATAGCAAGGCGCACAATCATCCCGACAATAACCCATACGCTTACTTCTGAATCCCTATTCCTTGCGTACTCTCCATGTAGATGTAGAACTAGAGTTTCAATCATCTGATTTACTGGCTTGGTAAAATCCGCTAGTTGTACACATTGTCCCGTGAGCGATCGGTACTGTGCAGCTAGACTGAGGGATTTGCCGCGATACTCAGGAGGCTCGTCATCCATCTTATTATATGAATGCATCGTGAGGCAAAGTATGGCGAAAATCTGACCAAGCCACACCGGTCCGATCTTACTTGGTTCCTTCCAATGTCTCTCGTATTGTCTATACCATGATGGCGGGTGCAAGATGTGGACAGCAGGATCATATGAATTGAAGTATCTTGTTACGAGCTTGTCCGTGACAGACTTGTTTGGAAGAGCTGCGAGGAGCTCGGAGTACTCGGGAGGTTTGGATCCCCCAAATAGAAACGTCGGTCCTTGCGGCGCCGAATCTTCGCTCCGCTTGGACTTCTGAACCTTTTCCATCTGGTCATTGAGCTGTTTTTGGTGTTCCGAAAAATAATTCTTGACTTCTGCGATATCGCTCAGTATAGTCGCCCAGTGAGCATCACCAAAGTACATCGACTTGTTATTGTCAACCTTCATTATCCCTAATGACTGGGCGACGCGATCTGTCTCGCTATCAGCTTCTTCACCCTCTCCTTTGACTATGCCATTGTTCTCATCGTTGCCATCGATATCAACGTCTTGAGGATATTCCATGGACCCTGAGCTATTACTCAGGGATAATGCTCGGGTCGCCGCTGCTGCGCCAGCAGATTGTGAGCCATTTGTCATTAACGAAAGAACCAATCCTTCTAAACGGTCGATACGGTTTTGCATATCATCCGGAGAGTTACTGGAGAGGGAAGATGTGGATTGCTTTTTGCGGCTTCCAGGAGCTGCGTAAGAGCATGACATGGAATCTCCCCTTTTCACACAGTTGTCGCATGGTTGCGATCTGTTACATTTAAGCCTACAAACATAGTGTCAGCTTTCTCAGAGCTCTAGAAGCACGATCCACCATCTCATGACTTAGAGATCCTTACTTTCTGTTCCTGCAAGGAGCACATGATAATGGGACTCTGTTTCTCTTTCGAACGACCCGATACTGCCCGTCCGGTGAGTTGCTAGACGCCGTCGCAGATGGAGGAGTAAGAGGCATTGTAGGATATGGCGGTGGAATGGCTGCTGGTGAACTAGAAAGCTTTTATGAAGACTCGAGTCGTGTAGCCGCGCGAATGCAGAGGAGCTTCTGTAAGAAGGGAGAGAAGGGAGAGGTCGCCGAGAACGTTTCTACAAGGCGGTGGATGTTCTAATTGTTTCCTCTGTTCCACCGAGCCTCACTCAATGGTCCTTACGGAACTTGTTCACTCGGTAAGGAGCCCCACAGACGATGGCTGAACACCGACGTAGATTCTGGGCGATAGTAATGCGTTGCTTAAGAATACTATCGAGAATGCCCCGCGCAATAGCTTAAGAATCCTTCAGGTCACAGGAGAGGTCGTATCTCAATGCGCATATGGCAGTCGTCGAATCCTCCAAGGAATGAGACCCTAGTCCTGCTTTGCAGAGCATCAGCGATGTGCCGGCAAAGGCGACAGATAAGGACGCACTGAAACCCGCAGTATATAGGTGTGGTCGTGAACGTAATATGACGCTGCTGTATAACTGCTTGTACAGGCTCCAGCAACTCACAACCCTGAATATCTGCCCTTAACTCCGTTGTTCTACGAAGTAGCTTATTTAGTATCCTGGGTCACATGATTAAGTCTTGTCGTTGACCTCCTATAACAAAATCCTACCTCTATATTTTATACATATATCTAGTCACACATAGTAAAGCAGACAAGTAGATCAGACAGGTAAAAGATCACCCATTCCATTGAAAGTTTACTTGTGTTTGGGTCGACAACTCATAGATGGGGGTAAGGTACTAGTTTCAGACGAGGTATGGCGCTCAGTAGAATTTCACCATGACCTTTCCCCACATATCATACACTTAGTTTTAGCTTTGATATGGGCCATTTCTCAAGGAAAAGGCGTTGGTATTTTAGTGAGCAAAGGCGTTTTGACTTAAATACAAATCCCAGATTACAATTCCACGGCAGGTTTTTCCCATGATACTAATTTCGAAGCCAGGGGAGTACAGTTTTCTGGGATGAGTACGCAGACCAATGAGAAGTAGGAAGCTCATCGAGTTGTCGTCTATGATACATCTTTGTATTATTAGATGAGCCAAAGGTGGTAGTTAAGGCAGGTGTCTCACCTTCTATTTCAATCACGTAAAGCTCTTGGTAAAAGACTGCACTACGTCCTTCACCTTAGCCTCCAGGTCCTTGCTCAACTGCCCCTCCTTGTCGATCTGCGCCAATAGATCGCTCTCGTTTGTCCTAATGTGGTTGAGGAAATCTTGCTCCCACTGGAGAATCTTCGCTACAGGGACGCTGTCGAGGTGTCCATTGACACCAGCATATATAAGGGGAACCATCTCATTGACAGCCATGGGCTGGTATTGCTTCTGCTTAAGCAATTCGGTCAGACGTTCACCACGATTGAGTGTCTGCTTAGTGGCAGCATCCAAATCAGATCCGAATTGAGCAAAGGCAGCCACTTCTCGGTATTGGGCCAAGAAGAGCTTCAACGAGCCAGCAACTTGTTTCATTGCCTTGAGCTGGGCAGCAGATCCGACACGGGACACAGATAGACCAACGTTGATAGCGGGACGAACACCCTTGTAGAACAATTCAGCTTCCAAGAAGATCTGACCGTCTGTAATGGAAATGACGTTGGTTGGGATGTAGGCAGATACATCACCGCCCTGGGTCTCGATAATGGGAAGCGCTGTCAACGATCCACCACCGTTCTTATCGTTCAACTTAGCGGCGCGCTCAAGAAGACGTGAGTGCAGGTAGAAGACGCTGCACAGCTGTTAGCAAATAACCGGCTCAATAGCTAACGTAGATCTTCCGGGAATTACTTACTCTCCGGGGTAAGCCTCACGTCCGGGTGGGCGACGAAGCAGGAGAGACATTTGACGGTAGGCCACAGCTTGCTTGGACAGATCATCGTAGATGATGACGGCGTGCTTCCCGTTATCACGAAACCACTCTCCCATAGCACAGCCAGTAAATGGTGCGATATATTGTAGAGGGGCAGCTTCGGATGCTGTTGCGGCTACGATGATAGTATATTTCATGGCATCATTCTCTTCAAGAGTCTTGACCAATTGGGCAACGGTCGAACGCTTCTGTCCAACCGCCACGTACACACAGTAGAGTTTCTTAGTCTCATCGTTGCCGACATTCCATCGTCGTTGGTTAAGCATAGCGTCGAGCGCAACAGCAGTCTTTCCGGTCTGACGATCTCCAATAATCAGCTCACGCTGACCACGTCCGATAGGCACCATGGCATCGACAGATTTGAGACCGGTCTGTACTGGCTGATTGACAGAGTGTCGGGGCAAAATTCCGGGTGCTTTTAGCTGAGCTCGGCGTTTTTCGGTGGTCTTGATTGGGCCCTTCCCATCAATGGGGTTTCCCAGAGCATCGACGACGCGACCAAGCATCTCTGGACCGACGGGGACGTCGACCTAGATGAATTTAGACTAGGCTGCGTGATGTGGAATTCAAGATGCCTACGATCTCGCCGGTACGCTTGACAGTCTCGCCTTCCTTCACGAGACGATCTGAACCGAAAAGAACAACCCCGACCTGACCAGCTTCGAGATTCATGCACATGCCTTTGACACCGGACGCAAATCTGTTAAGTGATGAGAACCTGGTGCCAGAATCTAGGCATAGTCTGCACTTACTCGACAAGCTCTTCAGCTTGAACGTTGTTCATGCCATGCACTCGAGCAATACCATCTCTATTCGATATCGCCAACGTCAGCTCCAATCCAATCGACCGCTTCTGCTAATTAGTGTGTCGCTTTTGACCTTCACCTACCCAACAGACAATACACGTCCTGTCTCGGCAAGACCGGCTTCCTCTTGTACCCCACGGATCCTCTGCTCCAGAATCGATGAGACTTCCGTTGGCGAAGCTTTTGCATCAGCAGCATAACTTCGAGCCTGCCTCGGCGCGGGGGTCAAGATCGCGGGTGCTGCTGTTCGGGCCTGCGCAGAGTTTTAATTGTTAGCACTCTACAACCATCATAGAATGAAAATTGGAGATTTGTTTTATGCAGCACACAGTGCAGGACATTGAGTACAGGAAAAGTTCAAAGGAGCTTTGAGCCCGAGGCCAATGGTGGGTGGAGCTTACCACTGCAGCTTTGCTTGTCACAGATATTGCGCCGACCGAGCGGCTAGACTGTCTTATTGCGTTCCTAAACATCTTGACTGTGGTTTTAAAACAATAGGAAATAAGAAGCAGTAAATTGCAACTGCAATTGCTGACAGAATGACGGGAATGAAGTTGTTTAGTTCTTCGAAAAAGCTTCTGTTGTGGTAAGTACGGGTTGAAGGAGTGAGGGAGAAAGACCAAGACTTTAGCGCATAGCCAGTATAACTTTTTGAGATGACGCCAGGTTCGGCAACAACATTGCAATTCATTTCTAGATCACAGTAAAATTAATTATTCTCTATACGTCTCAAAAATACACCAATACCAGCTATAGTTGATGGCCAATAACCATCTGTAGCGGAAGGACAGCCTGTGGGAACCAACTAGTGACTCCTGACATTCGAAAACGATGAACCAGAGTATCCTGTTGTGTCCTTATTGTTTAATAGCCAAGCATTGAGTACTCAGTTGTTGGTGCAGTCCTTCATAGCTCTTTTCCAACCGCATCGCCGTTGACGGCTTTTCCTTTTTCTTGACTCTTCGACTTTCTGAATTTCTCCAATTCTTGTTGAACTGCCTTGTCTAAGCGCTGTTTGAGCTCAGGCCTGTATCCAAAATAGAATAGAATCTCCATCCAAACGAAGAATGGAGCCAAGAATAGAGCTTGTACCCAGTTATCAAGCAAAGCTGGCGCTCTTCCCTCAAATGCGCCGTGACCGACGAACTGAAAAAGCCAGCTCATGACATGAAGGCCAATTGCCCAATAGTTTGCCTTCGTTCCATAGGCGCTTGTTAAGTGGTTCGCGTACGCAGTGCCTCCAAGCAGCAAGGGTGCAAGCATGGCACCAGCGACAGGCTCCATGAGAATGTAGAGTGATGCATATAGTATAGCTGCGATGGTACCGAAATTCGGCGGAAGATATTCAATATGGAGCCATCCGGGAGTAGGTATGAGTGACGGCGTATTTGTACCCTAGAAAGAAGATCTCAGCTTCCGCTTAGAAACCCATTCGAGCCGTTGCTGCACTCACAAACAAGATGGCCGTCATCAGGATTATTGGGACGCAAGCTATGTGGATAGCTACATTCACCTGACCGAATTATGTATCAGCACTTGATACAGGCAAGGTCGTCGAAGAAGCAGAGGTCTATCCCACAGGGTTATCGTGATAAGAGCCATACTATCACATGTCAGCATCCTTTAGCAAGTAGTGCTACACAGATGGATGAGTAGCGTACGAATTGCAGTTGTTTCTCAAGGTTAAGTGCCATTCTGGATATGAAGCGTTGTCGCCAGTGTTATCGTAAAAACATATATGTCCGAGAAGGTTGGCTATCATGCTCAAGAGACTCGGGCAGTCACCTTGACTCCAGAAATAGGCGAGACCAAAAGATTAAGAATCGATTTAATACTGAAACAAAAGCAACATGCCCACAATCAGAATCGAACTGATGATCTTCTCATGTCGAAATTCAACATTCATCAAAATCAATTACGAGTGAGACGCTGTACCACTAAGCCATGCGGGCGCTAACAAAGTTTTGGGTTATTTAAAAATATATAATGAACAATTCTACTGAGCCCTTGGAAGTACACTTTCTCTTGTGCCGAAATGTTCCCCTTGTGCGCGAATTTAAGAGTACTTACGAACACTAAACTATAAGCGGCTTCGAAATACTTGCAAAAGCTGAAAAATCCTTCTTTCATATTCCCAATCCGTACGCCATCACGGCCTCGTACTTGCGTTGGCAAGGCTTCGAGCTAGCTCTCACCTGGAGGGGTTTGCAACTAGCTTCAGTCTTCGCGCTGTCACTCCTTGAAGTTGGTGGGCCTCAGTACGTTGTCGAGCGCTTCACTGCGTCTGGACTATTGCTGATTACAAGACATGACTGTTGAAGCCGACCATTGTCATTCTCTAAATCACTCATCTTAGAAGTGTCGTATGCGGGCAAAAGGTGTGCGGTCGACCTTTGGCGGTCTTGGGAGCACAAAAGTCGAGACCTGTGTTGGGCGCATTGAACGCAAGGAATTCCAAGTGCATACTGCTGTCGTTGTCCAGCCTGGGCTAGAGATACATCAGTGGTCTCGTCCACAAAATTGCACCACTTGAGAAATGTTCTTCCTCTATGAGCTCGAGCGCACGATCACACTACATCCATCATTCTTCGGGCCTCGCGTAAAAGAGTACTTGACAAACCGCCTCCTAGAAGATGTTGAAGGGACATGTACAGGCCAATATTACATAATATGTGTAATGGACGCCTATGATATATCTGAAGGGCGTGTCATACCTGGAAGCGCAGTGGCTGAGTACACAGTACATTATCGTGCGGTTGTATGGAGACCTTTCAAGGGAGAAACGGTTCGTTATACATGAGGCCCATGGGTTTTGGATGTGCTAAAGCGGGTTCTTCGTACGCGCAGGTCGATGCTATCGTCAGCTCTGTCAATAGGATGGGTGTCTTTGCCGACGTTGGGCCTCTTCCAGTCTTTGTGTCCAACCAGGTTTGTGTCTATTATGTGCAATCGAGGAGAAACGAGGTTCAAGAACACTAATTTAACCTAGTTAATACCTTCGGACATCAAGTGGGATCCGAATGCTACTCCTCCACAGTACACCGACAATGGAGATCAAGTCATTGAGAAAGGCACTCATCTGCGTATCAAACTTATGGGTACGAGAAGCGATGTCGGCAGTATGTTTGCCATTGGTAGTGTCAAGGAGGATTTCCTTGGGTTTGACAGCCTTGATTGCCTGCACTTACCATTGCTAATAAGCTTTCAGGACACTCTGATCTACGACTTGACAGGAGAGATGTGATCGTTGCGCCGAATATCATGGCAGTGAAACTGGATTTTTCACACATTAACAAAGAAGGATATCCATGGGATCCAGGGAGAATGAGAAAAAAGGTACTTCTAAGACGCAGTGAATAGTTTTTTGTATCGTGGGTGGAGATTAGGTTGAGGAGTCCTAATGATCTACGGTCCTAGCGATCTACGTACTTGAAACCACATCACGAGAAGACGTCTCAAACGACCAAGACTTACTAAATCATATTAGACTCAAATCTAGTATAGGGACCTGTTCGTTTTTTGTATTCAACCTGGTCAATGCTGGCTGTAAAAGGGTATCAATAGGGCGTCGATAAAGGATTGGCGCTAGTGACTGGGGTCAAATTAGTCATCGTACATCAAGGTACTTTTAGGTCCTGCGTTACTTCAGTACAGGCATTCCGCTGCTATGGCATCTTCGGGAATGAACATAGAAACTCTAGAAAGCCGAATACCTACTGTGTACTGTTTCCCCTGTTGCCTGAGCAGCCTCTATGAACGATTTGATCACTATCACGGCATCTGACCGTTGAGAAGGGATCAAGATGGCCATCGAACAGTATGCAGACGAGGAGGAGATGAAACCGCTGAATCATGACTCTTCGGCTTCGGATCCATCACGCGCTTCTATAGATTCAGTAACTTCCGTATCCACCACGTCAATAGCTCTAGAGCGCCTCAATGAGTACACAGCAAATGAACACAAGGGTTTCAAGAAGACACCCGGTCGAAGAGTTGCTCTTCGAGCCAAAGACGAAGACTACGACACGGAAGATGGGTTTGTCCGACCAGTACAGATACGGGCTATCGACAAAACAACTCGGCGCATGCTGTGGTCTCTGGGAGGATTGTGCTTAGGCGGTTGGCTACTTGCCTTGGTACTGTTTTTATCTCGACAAAGCTATAAGCATGCCTCTACCATACCCCATGATCCTGCCGCAACAGCTTCGCGTGGTTCTGGTAAGGCTGTCACAGTAGACCAAGTTCTTGGAGGGCAATGGCGGGCGAAATCGCATCACCTTTCTTGGATCGCAGGCTCTAATGGCGAAGATGGTTTACTACTAGAAAGGGAAGGTGGAAATGGGCGGGATTACCTTGTGGTGGAGGACGTGAGAAGCCGGAAGCCTGGTGCTGCGTCTTTCGACAGTCAAACATTGATGAAAGATGGGGGCTTCAAAGTCAATGGGTATCAGGTCTATCCCAGGAAAGTTTGGCCAAGTCCAAACTTTAAGAAGGTCCTTGTCATGTCGGATGAGGAGAAGAATTGGCGACACTCGTACACCGGGAAATATTGGATCTTCGATGTAGCCAGTCAAGAAGCAGAACCTTTAGATCCCGAGCACGCAACTGATAGGATCCAATTAGCGTCTTGGTCACCGCAATCGGACGCCATCGTGTTTACAAGGCAAAACAACATGTATCTGCGGAAACTCCCTTCAGCTAGAGTCATACAGATAACTAGGGACGGTGGGACTGAACTATTTTATGGTGTTCCTGACTGGGTCTATGAAGAGGAGGTCTTCGGTGGCAACAGCGCAACCTGGTGGTCTGAGGGCGGCGATTATGTTGCTTTTCTGCGTACCAACGAAACGGCTGTACCTGAGTACCCCATTCAATATTTTGTCTCAAGACCAAGCGGGAAGAAACCAGAGCCCGGAGAAGAGAACTATCCTGAAGTCCGACAGATCAAGTATCCCAAGGCTGGTGCTCCGAATCCTGTTGTAGCTCTCAAGTTTTATGATATCGCAAAGGACGAAGTGTTCGATGTCAAGGCAGATAGCGATTACTCTGATGATGATAGGCTGATCACTGAAGTTGTGTGGGCCGGCAAAGATGGCAAAGTCCTCGTTCGGGAGACAAACAGGGAGAGTGATATCTTGAAAGTCCTCTTGATTGATGTTATGCAACGTGTCGGCAAGGTTGTACGGACGGTTGATGTCGATGGAATCGATGGTGGCTGGTTCGAAGTCTCTGAAGAGACTCGGTTCATCCCGGCCGATCCTAGTAACAGGCGTCCTCATTCCGGATACATTGACACTGTTATCCACGAAGGCTATGACCATCTTGCATATTTTACACCGCTAGATAACCCGGAACCCGTTTACCTCACCTCGGGGAAATGGGAAGTTGTCAAGGCTCCATCAGCAGTAGATTCGGCCAACAATCTGATATACTTCGTTGCCACTAGGGAATCACCTATCCAACGGCATGTCTACAGTGTCAATCTCGATGGCTCAGGACTACGATCGATAAGCGACACAAGTAAGGAAGGCTACTACGATGTTTCTTTCTCTACCGGCGTCGGTTATGCCCTACTCTCGTACCAAGGCCCAGATATTCCGTGGCAGAAAGTTCTCAGTACACCTAGTAATACAGACGAATACGAACACCATATCGAGGACAACCAAGCCTTGGCGAAATTCGCTTCTCAACATGAGCTACCCATTGAGATCTACCAGACGGTAACAATAGATGGCTTTGACTTGCAGCTGGTCGAACGCCGCCCCCCACATTTCGATGAAAGCAAAGAATATCCCGTTCTTTTCTTCCTCTACGGTGGTCCTGGCTCTCAGCTTGTCGACAAGAAATTCAACGTCGACTTCCAAGCTTACGTTGCATCAAATCTTGGATACGTAGTCGTGACGGTTGACGGAAGAGGTACCGGCTTTATTGGCAGAGAAGCAAGGTGCATTGTCAGGGGTCATATCGGTTACTACGAAGCCTTAGATCAAATCTCGACCGCTAAAATATGGGCTCAGAAGAAATATGTCGATGCTGACAGAATGGCTATTTGGGGCTGGAGCTACGGTGGCTTCATGACATTGAAGACGCTTGAGCTAGACGGCGGCAATACGTTCAAGTATGGTATGGCAGTTGCCCCAGTGACGGATTGGAGATTCTACGGTAAATTTATATTTCCTCGACTCTTAGCATGCTTTATACGTTTATAACCCCACCCGTAGACTCCATCTATACCGAGCGGTACATGCACACCCCTCAGCGCAACCCCAACGGCTACGCAAATACCTCAATCAGCAACATGACCGCGCTCCAGAGTAACGTCCGCTTTCTGATGATGCACGGTGTCGCGGACGACAATGTGCACATGCAGAACTCCCTTACACTTTTGGACAAGCTCGATGTTGCGGGCGTAGAGAACTACGACGTTCATGTGTTTCCAGACTCGGACCATAGCATCTTTTTCCACAACGCGAATAGGATGGTGTACGATAGTACGTTTGTTCCGGGTGCCTACGGCAGTATTGTACTAATTTGGGTAGGGTTGAATAGATGGTTAATCAGCGCTTTCAACGGCGATTGGTTAAGGATGGAAGACGCAATGCCGCATGAGAAGACGGGTGTTGCATCCAAGACAAGATGAACTCTATGAACTCTATGAACTCCAACGCACGCACGCACGCTCGGATTCTAGGAGCTTTGGAACGATCCTTCGCTATACAGTATACCTCACCTTACCGTTTCGGAGTCGGTTGACCGCACAGGGCAACGCACTCTTGGATTCAACGTACGAGTACGCTAAGGACCGAGGCGGAACCGTTGCGACGTCAGTGATAATGACATCACACAAGTCCACACTAACACGAACACCAACAGTAACCTCGCAAGTCAATCTCCGACTTTGCTTGTTTTTCAATCTTTCATTGAGTTCTCCACTCAAGTTTGAACTATGTCAGAAGATTCTAAGATGTCTCCAGCAACTAAAGAGCTCCTTGCCAAGGTCCGGATGATGGTTCCACCCATGCTGGACAAGTTCCACAAAGGTCAGCAATCGTTGCATCTCCCGCCTGAACAAGAACCTTATCTGCCATCTTTCACTAGGTCAACTAGGTAGAGTTGCTGTAATTGGGGGAAGCGAAAGGTGCGTAGCATCGATCTAGACACACTTCTGTGAACAGAGGCCCAGCAATTGACTTGCGGGTCAAACACGCAGTTACACCGGTGCGCCGTATTTCTCTGCCATGGCTTCGGCACGTCTAGGTATGCTCCCCATTATACGAGCCCATTCACGAGTGCGAACTGACATTACTTCCTGACAGGTTGCGACTTAGTACTTTACCCTTTCCTTATCGACCTTCAATTGATCGCTTCTAATTAGCCCTTTGTAGTCCCACGTCTTCTGTACACCCCCGGCCGCCAACGTCATAAAATCCTACTCTCCCAACCTTATGGTTCACCCCACAATGCGCGAAGCCCACGAAGCCAAGTCAGACATTACCAATCCCCCCACCATCGCCGCTCCCATCACCTCCATACTTTCCAACCTGCACGCACTTGTTATCGGCCCTGGCCTCGGCCGCGATACCCTCATGCAAGACACCGTTGCCGAGGTTATAAAAGCCGCGAGGAAGAACAATACCCCATTGGTGCTGGATGCAGACGCGCTGTGGCTGGTGCAACAGCGCCCGGAGTTGGTGAAGGGGTACAAGGAGTGCGTCCTCACGCCTAATGTGGTCGAGTTTGCGAGGTTAGCCAAGGCGGTGGGAGTGGATTCTGAAGACCAAGGCGAAGCCGGGTGTCATGCCCTTGCCACTGCCCTCGGTGGCGTCCTTATTTTGCGCAAAGGCCCAACAGACTGGATCTGTGATGGCTCCAACTCCCTCCAGTCTACTCTTGAAGGCGGGCGTAAACGCAGTGGTGGGCAGGGAGATACGCTGACAGGCAGTATTGGGACTTTGTTGGCGTGGCGGGGAATGTATCTGGAGGGATTGTGGGACACGGAGGGGGAAATGGGAAGAGAGGAGACTTTGAGGTTGGCTGCTTGGGGGGGGAGTGCCATTACAAGAGAGTGCTCGAGACTGGCGTTCGGAAAGAGGGGAAGGGCATTGCAGGCGAGTGATTTGACAGAGGAGGTGGAAGTGGCGTTCAAGACACTTATAGGAGAGCCGGCGGAAAGTAGGTTGTAACTTGCTGTATCTTCGTAAGGAAGGCCTTGGCCAGTAGTGAAGAAACATCATTTTCCTACTTTATTATGAGTTACTCAAGTCCAGTTTCAGACTCAACTGTTTCAGACTCAACTGGTTTGGAAACCGGCCTATCTACAATAGTCTTGCGCCATGACAGCTTCATAGCACCTTCCGTATGATGGCTTCTAGACTGGTAAATTTGACAAGGCTAGATATACACACACAGCCCTTGAGCTTTTGTGGCCGAATGGAAAAGCTTGATCAATGTTGGTCGCCAGCACAAGCCATAGTACACCAACTGCTTCGCCATCAAACGTGCCTAGTCGAATAAACCGAAACCCATATCCTCGTCCGACTCCTCCTTCTCCTCTTCCTTCTCCTCCGGCTTCGCTTCCTCGGCTGCCGCAGCGCCTCCAGCAGCAGCGGGAGCAGCTCCGCCACCTCCTCCACCTCCTCCTGATGGGACAGAGGCGAGTTTGGTAGATCCTTCGGTGATCAACTATTGCGACATCGTCAGAACAGTGAATCTCGAATTACGTTGACTGAAAACGTTAAGCATACTTCTTGCAAATCTTTCCCTTCAAGTTCCTTGATCAATTTATCCAAGCGTTCCTCGTCTGCGTCAATGCCGACAGAGCTCAAGACTTCTTTGACGTCGGAGGCCGAGGGCGAGGTGTTGCCACCAAGGCCGAGGAGGAGGTATGCTGCAAGATGCTTCATTTTTGATATCTCTAGTTATGAAGTCAGATTTTGAGGGATGCAATTATAAGGGGTTTATTCGCTTACTTTGGTAGTGGATGATGTTTCGAACAGGAGAGTCAATCGATTTAACCGCTGAGCGGAGACTGAAACGTCGGGTTCTTATGTAGAGGTTTGGAGATGGGTCAAGTGGAACTTTCAATAATGTTCACCAGATTCTGAGTCGCAGTGTGCGAGAAGCTAAAAGCGGGAGGAGACTCGGTTAGCCTTGCCAATAGCGCGACGCCATACTCTTTACGGATATCCATTGATTTTAAAGACGCAACTGTTTTCAACGAAAGGCGCCGCCACATGCATTCCCTATACCGTGTCACTAATGGTTTTTGCTCCCTGTGCACTATAGGATGCCTTTAGGAACTAAGATTTCTAGGCTCTCTAGGTTCTAGAGGTATGACTCTTCTTCTACCTACAAACCATCGGCGGTAACGCAGCAAGTGGAGGACACGCGATCTGTCCGCCACGATGAGCGTGAGTCACCAGAGAACAGTGGCCGGCTTTTGAAATCAACATTAGTAAATTTATCTAGTTTCTGAACTCGGTACTAAGCTCTATCGGTGGTGATGGTACCCCCCCAACTCTGCCATCCACCCGGACAACCAAACTTGAAAGCTTACCAAACGGATCAAAGGATGGTCGCGAGCATGACAGAGGGCCACCTTCGGCCAACAATGTTTTATCAGATAAAAAGCGCAAGGCAGAGGGCGAACTTTCGAAAACGAATTGCAAAGCCTTAAAGGACACCAAAGGGAGCGGCCCAAGCAGTGGCATTGCTGCTCCAGATACACCTCGTCTACTAGCAAACCTCAAAAGACCATCCGCTCCCACCTCGTCAAAACCAGCTGTCCCCTATCGCGGCACAAGCGCTGCAAGCTCCGCCTCAGCGAGACCCATTACACCTGCTGCGGAAATCCCCAAAGCAGCACCCAAAAAAGGCTCCTATGCCGAGATCATGGCTCGAGCCAAAGCGGCGCAAACGGCGTCCCCTGCCGTGGGTGTCATTAAGCACAAACCCAAAGAAAAGGTCAGTGAAAAGAAGGAGCTCCTACTAGCCAAAAAGGGTCTTTCAGCAAAGGGCAAGATTGGTCCAAAACCTCGGCAGCGCGGCCGCTCTCCAGGCAGCAAAAGCAGTAGCCCAGCCCCCAGCCTCCCGTCATCAAAGAAACCCAACGACAAGAAGTCCGTACAGCCCGCCTACAAAGGCACCGCCAAACCTGTCCCAGCCTACCGCGGTACTATGAAAGCCGCACATTCCGCCGCCTCAAATCACAAAATTCCCTCGAGTGCCCATCCTTCCACCGTTAAATCCCGCCATAATCGCCATGCCTCCTCAGAGGACGACATCATTGATGACGAAGAAATTGACGAGGAGGATGAAGAGGATTACCCCGAATCAGAATCCGATATGGAAGCGGGGTTTTCCGACGTAGAAGAAGAAGAGCAAATGGCGGTCAAAGCCGCGAAGAAAGAGGACAACGAACAAGCACGAATTGAGGACCAGCATAAGAGGGAGAAGGAGGAGAGGAGGAGGATGTTGCAGCAGATGGCGAATAATGCGAAGAAGAGAAGTTATTGAAGGGTCTGAAAGGGTGTGCATCTGGTATTGTGAGGTGGTGTATGCATGATGGAAGATGGCGTCAAGGTCATGCCGTGCAGCATTTGCTCAGATGATTTTTTAAAGGCAGGTTTTTGGGAAGGGTTCTTGTGCTGTTGTTCTAGCGGGCGTTATTGACTACATGGCCCGTTCGAGCAGGGAGGAGATAAGGTTAGAGATTACTACTTTTTGCACTGGAGTCATTGAAATAAGTTTTTTTGCTGCAAGGACAGGTATAATGAGGCAAGCTCCATGTCCCAATTCTGCCGCAACTCCGCTACTTTGCGGTGTTGTGTTCGGCGGTAACACGAAAGGACGAAGAGTTAATAAGGAAACTTAAGTGCTCTATAAAATAGCTCCACAAACTTATTACAGATACGAGAACAGTTCTCTAGTTCTGCACATACACTCATGACAGTACCTTAACCATCTTTATAGGGCAGATGACCCTTAGCGTAATCTATGTTCGCTTAGCTAGTGTGGCTTACTAGCGCCTCCACGAACCTCATCCGCAACCACGACTAGAAGTATATCACGATAATCACGCCAACCATCCAGGTCTAAGCATATCAGCCAAAGATCCTAATCATGGCTGACGCAGACTACGTGAGTAACCTCTTCATCATACCTGGATTGTTCCGGTGTGGAAGGAGCGAGCTAATGATGTACTGATCTAGAACCCTGAGGAGGCTGCTGGTGAGTGCCACCTTATTCCCCATACCCAATCCTCCAGAGCGAAGATGGTCGCAGCGTTCATCTATCGTCCATCTATCATCAAACCAGATGAGTTTTCTTTTGGCACTGTCATCGAATTGTTCGGGGTCGCAAAGATGGCTAACACTTCGCCAACCTACAGAGCTCAAGAAAAAGAGAACCTTCCGTAAATTCTCCTACCGCGGCATCGACCTTGACCAGTTCGTTCTCTTCTTCCTTTACTGTTCTTTCTGTAGAAATAAATCCTTATCTCCTGCAGACTCCTCGATCTCTCCTCCTCCCAACTCCGCGACGTCGTACACGCCCGTGCCCGTCGCCGCTTCAATCGCGGTCTCAAACGCAAGCCCATGGGTCTCATCAAGAAATTACGCAAAGCAAAGCAAGAAGCGAAACCCAACGAGAAACCTGACTTGGTCAAGACCCACTTGCGCAACATGATTGTGGTGCCCGAGATGATTGGATCGGTGATTGGGATTTATTCGGGCAAAGAGTTCAACCAGGTGGAGATTAAGCCCGAGATGGTAGGCTTTTATCTAGGGGAGTTTAGCATCAGTTACAAGCCGGTGAAGCACGGGAGGCCGGGTATTGGAGCGACGCATTCGAGTAGATTTATTCCATTGAAGTGAGAGTGGCGAGGTATGGGCAAGAGAGGAGAGGGATGGACGTTGGCAGGATTGCATTATGCGATAGCACAACCTCTGATTTGCTACGTTTCAATTCTCTCAACTGCGCAGCCGTTGCTCCTCAATATCCTCGGCCCCAACCTCGAATTCCTTCCCAAATTTCCTCAGCCCCTCCCACGACTTCCCTCCCACCCCCTTCTACACACTCTTTCCCGTCAATGCGTCTCCTCCCTCCCCTTTTCCAAATCCCCCTATCATCCCCTTCTAAACCCTACACCCACAGACCTAAATCCCCGCTCCAACCCCTCCCCCTCCTGTCAAAAGATTTGCATCCCTACACAATACACCCTTATCCCACAAATCGAAAAACCGACTCTCAACCACAGGAACCAAGAAAGAAGGGATTTTGTTAGCTGGGTGTTCGAAGGAGAGAGGAGAGAAAGTGTGGGTATGGGAGTACGATGAGGGGTGGGTTTGAGTGTGTAGGGTGGAGATGGGGGTGTGAAGAGGAGAGGTGGGAGAGTATGGGGTTTTGTGAATCTACGTAAAAACCTAGAGTTGATATTGGGTAAAGAAATCGCAACTCCCCACAGACCACGTCTGACAATTGCAGCTTGTTACTACACAATGATCATACTGTATCCTCTTCCTTTTTCACGTTATACTATCAAGACATACTCCGAACAACTTATCGAGCGAAGTACGTGTTTGGAAGGACCATAGTCGATCACGCAGCAACGCTCCCAATCCTTTTGAGTTGAAATTATTCATTTTGTGCAGTCGTTGTCTTCTATAGCAGGGCCCTTGGCGTGAATGAATAGCAGGTTTAGATGAGGTAGGTTTTGCAAGTAGGAAAACTGTGTCGCTGGTCGAAAGTTTTATGTGAAAGAAGGAGTTAAGTGCGAAGCGCGCGTTTACAGTAGCCTCTACAATATCGCCTCTCTCTCTCGTGACATCAATCCTTCAATATGTCTACAATTATTGATTACCCTCGCTATATTTAAAGATTTCGCTATAATCCCGCATGGTCCTTAATATCTGATCTATACCATAGCTTCGAGAACGGAGATTGGGACTTGGACCAGACACTAGAGTACGTTTTTATTCAAGTTCTTCGGTAACGAAAATGCAGTTTTCGGAATCCTTTCTCTTGTATGCGAGTCACCAAGCTTTGAACCGAAAATATTCACACACATGTAATGGAATGATTGAGTGGTTTAGAGACTTGAGAAGAAGATAATCATAAGAGGTTGAGATGAATCGTACAGAGACCTCAATGCGCTTTCCCAAGCCCACCGTCACCGCGATATGCCGGATTCTCCTTGACCGTTAACATCATAATCTCCGAAGCCCCGGTATACGTATAATTGAACTCAAACCCAGCTATCGTCCCCGCTTCCGCCGATCTCCGCCCGTACTCGAAAAGCAAAGGTAGAAGACTTGTCTTCTGACCGCCCGTACCGGCGTAACCCTGTCCTTCAGGACTAGGCTGGAGCTCAAAAAGCTGCCGGCGACACAAAGGACACGAATCAGCGGGTGCTGTCCGCATCCACCGCCCAAGACAAATGCTACCGAGGACGTGCTCGCATGGCAGTCTGACGGGAATTTCAAGGGCTTTGTTGTCGGATGTGATGATAGCAAGCCCGTCGCACTTGAAATCCTTCCTGCAGAAATGGCATTCCTTTTCATACGGTCCGAGATGCCCAAGGATGGGGCGGGGCAGTACTCCAAGAAAATCTTTGCACGTTTTGACGGTTGGCGGAATGCAGAACACCAGGGTCGGGAGAGGTGTGGTCCCGCGGCTTGGAACGGCAGTAGGGGGTTGTCTGATGTAGTAGGAAATTTGGAAGGACGTGGTAGGTGTGGTCATGGCCACGTTTGGAGTCGTGGTCGTTGGCGACACCATGATGGTGGGGGTGCCCTTTGCCACCGGAGAGCCCATAACTGCTGTGGGAGCCATTCCCTGAGCAGGGTCCATGACCGTAGGAGGGCTCATGTTTACGGTGTGGGTAAGTTGAGAAGATTTGATATAATAAGGCCCTGACATTGTGATTAGTACCTTGATCAAAAACTTTGTGAGGAGCTACTCGACTATGACTCTTCTTGCTAATGAGCAGTTCGGAGAATTGACGATCTATCTCTGGCAAGGATTTCTGGTGGTTGAAGTTGAATCTCCTACGGCTTTGCTTTGGATCCGGGCTAGGGCTTTAAGTAAGTGATAGGGTTTCCTACGCTTCTCTCTGCTTTGTGAACGGTGTTGTTGAAAGGCTTTGTGTATGTTTCTTTGTTGGTCCATGTTCGTTTTTTGTTTTGCGAGTGCAGACCACAAAGGGCTGGAATGGTACGGGGATGTGAAGGGGGACTAATGAGTTCTGTATATTTGAGACAAAGAACACCCCTCGAGGTGATACCGCATTGTGAACCAGAAAGGCGAACACGACAGCCAGAGCGCTGCCGTATTTGGGCTCTTAAAGTGGTAGTAGGGATGGATGCGAAACACAAACGTTCCTAGAAGGACTGAAAGAATTTTCCCTGAAGAGAACACTGATGAGATCCAAAGCCCCCTTAGCCCAGCGCAGACCTTGACGCTCCCAAAATAAGGCCAGTATATATAAATTCCCAAATCCCAAACCCTATCCCCCCCACCCCTAAGAACCCACACCTCCCTCAAACCCCCCCCTAAAAACACAGCCTCAGCGCGATACTCCACTCCCCCCCAAACAAACAAACAAACAAACAAACCCCACAAAGGATGATTTCCCTGACACACAATGCAGTGGATAATACCCCCTCTAAACAAGCATCCGGCGGTTAGAAGTTTTCTATCCGCGCTGCGCGTTAGAACTGTAGGACTTGCGGGGTTGAGCGGGGGTGTGAGGTTGGAGGGGTGGGGGTTTGCTGGAGTGGTTTCATGGTATCTAGTTGTGCGGGTTGTGGGTCGGAGAAGTTGTGCTTGAGCTTTCCGTGTGAGTTGCTGAGGGTTTGGGCTTTGAGATGGAGGTGGAGGAAAGTCGGTGATAGGGGTTTCTTCGGACGGGTTCCTCAGGCTCCATCGATGTTGTAGTTTTGTGGTAACAAAGATCTAACGAAAACTTGACTATGGGGGACTCGGGACCTAGATTCCCAGTCAATGTTATCATTTCTCTCATTGGTGGGTTTAGTGGTCTTTTGTCCGAGAAACTACAGTACTCACTGGACTCAGTCTGTTATTTTCTGTTTTACCAATCACAATAGCCGGGTTATAATGGGGATTTTGCATTCATGTCCTAATCTTGGGGTTGTTGGTATTATCCCTAGAATTAAACGAATCTCTTGAGAGAATTCGATTTCTAAAGTCAGCAAAGGTCCGAACGCGAACTGTTACGCTATGGGACTCCGCTTACTCCCTGAAGGATGACCTCTAATTCAGTGCCCAGTGCGGCCTTTCGAATACGCACCTCGATGTATCCCGTGATTAGCCCAGCAAGCCTTCAAACATATCTTATCAGCTCTGTACTGCTTCCACTCCGCCGTACTCACCAGGATCCGGTTTAGCCTGCACAACTCTGAATTCTGAAAAGCCGCTTTGCAGGCTTCGATTCTAGCCTGTGCCTCCCGCATCTCAGGCGTTGGGTTCAGTCTCCATAGCAGTGGTACTCTCACACCCCGCAGGCAGCTTTTCTCTTCTTTGTACGTTTTGAATTCTGCCGTGCTTTTGAAGGCTCGAGTCTGCCTGTAAAATTCGGTCCCCTCAATGGCCTTTTCGTAGGCTAGCACTCTGTCTCGTATTATCAAAATTTCGTCCGGTGGCTGCGTGTTTAGGCAGTCTGGAGCGTATATGTTGAAGGGGTCTTCGGAGTGCGGGGTTTCAATGGGGCAGCCTGGCTGGACACAGAGGCGATGTGTGTGGCTCTGCTCGATGATTTCGTGGATTGCGGTGACTTTGTTCTTCAGCTCGTCGTTGTCGCTGTCGAGGGGAGTTGAGTCATATAGAGATTTATCGCTAGGCGCTGATCGAGGTGGGTCTCTTCTGCCAAGGTTTTTCAAAAGTTCAGCAGTTCGATCTTTGACAATGCGATGTTTTGCAATCGGACTTCTAGGGGTTGGGACTTTGCGGGTTCGACTTTCTTTCCATTGGCTTGGGTGCGACTCCTGCCGATTTTCCGGTAGAAGATACCTTGAATCAAAAGGTATTAGGTTTGCCAAGATGTCTGCGTATGGTGTTGCCGAGATAGACATTTGAGGATGTTGTTGGTTGAAAACTGGTGAAGAACGCTTTGGTGTGGAGTCCTGTAGAGATACTGTGACCAGGCTTGTATATATTGTAAATTTGTATATTTGGCGGTTACAGCAATTTAAAAGGAATCTCCAATCCTTGGCGGTAAAATCCTGAAGAGCTGTGGGTTCAAGAAATTCTGCGAAGGATAATTCCGATGAAGGCGTAAATGTCTAGAATCTATACTTCTCATCAGAGCATGTCTTTGAGCCTGGATTGAACAATAGGGCATTGTTTCTCGATTGTCATATATTGGTAATGTCATTGTTGCTTTCATCAAAGGCTCGGAGACCTTTCCATTGAAAGGAATTGTTTCGAACGATTCTCTCTGTAGTGCAGAAGCTCACAAAGCGGGAAGCTAAATCAGATATAGAAAATATCGGTTAACAGTATATCGAGGGACCCCAAGAGCTGATGAACGGCTGAATCAAGATTTCGGGTGAAGAGGGAAATACTCAAAGAAAGAAACTGATAGGCATTTCATCAGCTTGAAGGTATCAAAGAGCCGAGTAGGCCGGTAGTCAGCCAGGTACTGAGTAAAAATCCTGAGATTTCAGTAAAGTAAGTATACTATGACGTCCGGGAATATCCAGCTAATCAGAGGGAAACTGAATTTGCGTAGGAAACCGAGGAAATGTTCGAGGTGTTGCTCAACCAAGAACGAAACAGGCAACATTGGCGTAGATATTGTAATTGGAACTAGATGTAGGATCAGCAATACTCCCGCTGAAAGTCGTGCAACACCCGGAGCATTTGATGCTACAAACCTATCGAGGTGCTGTGATACCACGAAACGTGGCTCAAACTGCGTATCACAGACCTTTTCGGAGGTTCAGATGCTTCCGTTCCTAAATTCCATGTTCGTGAGCATTTTATGCAAGCGAAGATGACGAGAAGTGAGACAGTAGTTAGTAGGCGGTTGTTTGGGTATGGATGGTCAGTCTAGTAGATTAGTCGGTCCACACAGAGCTGTACAAAGATTGAAAAGAGAACTGAACTAATATGTCGCAAGATTTCGCAAGACAGCAGTCGTGCATCAAAGCCTTTTGGGGGACCTGTCACCATACAAACTATGTTATGACCACGTCGCTATAACACCTCCCACAGAGTCTTATATTCCCATGGTAAATCCTCATCAAAAACACCAATACAGGTGAAGCCTTCGTTCATGTCTTGCTTGCGGGGCTTAACGGGCTTTTTTCCTGGATATTCTCTGACAAAGGTATGTAGCAATGGTGTGATCGTCCTGGCTGCTACTTCGTAACATCTTTGGTACACTGCAGTCGCATCTGTGGTTATGTTGCTAGTGCCGGAAATCCCGTCAATATCATTGATAAAGCCGTCAAATATGGGAGGCGGCCGTTCTTTAGATATTTCGAGGATTTCGCGGTATTTAGAGGGATAATCCTTCCACTGTTTCTCATACCACCACATTTTCATGCGCTTAGCCATATCCTCCCTGAATTTTGCTACCCCAAGAGCCTTGGCTAAGCTGTTCGACCGCGAGAAAAGAGGCGGGGTCGGCAATAATGTAAGAAGATTATCATCGACTTGTTTCATCGTGCTACGAAGCTCTTTGCGCTTCTCGAGAACCAATGTAAGGCTTTCATGGCCTTCGAAGATGCGGCAAATCTCTTCATCGTCTCTGGTGGGGTCGGCCATTAAGCGACAGACAACTTCTTTAAACAGCCATCTACGCCTAAGATTGATGGCAAGATCTAGAAGATCTCGAGGACATTCGGCAAGGAGAGGTGCCACACCGGACATTTTGAGATGTTTGATATAAAGTTGGATTTTTGGCATCACAACATGAAGGCTACCGTAAGTATCCGCAACGATGAGAAGGCAATTGATAGAGCACACTGGTGGGTCCTCCATATCGTCGAAGATGTTAAATGGCTGCTCATATAAAATCCTTAGATACTGCCTGTGAGCTTCTATAACAGGTTGCAATTCTTCCGTATCGAAGTCAGCGGCCGGGACTCCGGATTGAACATTACATACTGTATTGGCGTCAACCTCAGGGGCGTCCAGCCCGGTACCCGGAACAGTTGACTAATCTGTAGTTAGCTCTATCCATTCCTACGCCGAGTAATTATGATTTTATTGACGTCTAACATACTATTCTCTCTAGCAGACCAAATTCGAACTCCTCGTCGAATCGGAGCTCATATCTCCACTTTATTATCCCTGTGGGCTTTTCACTAATAGCCCATCTGTCACTCATACATGCTTTGAAATAGGGCGAATTGGCAATAAGACATTCGCTATGTAGAACAAAGCGGTCCTCTGGCTTCTGGGAGAGTCGTAACTCGAAATCGCCGTCTCCGAATACTGGGAACTCGTTTCTAGGGTCGGAAGATGTAAACGTCTTAGAAACTGAACGTCGGCCCAGGATCGGCAGGCTGAAGAATTTCCGTAACATGTCTGAGTTTGGGGGTTCCAGTGGAATCAGATCGAATCGTAGTGTCGAGGACGCGGTGTATAAGGGGAGTTATAAGGTCCCACGACATCTGGTTTAGTTGCCTGTTAAATAACCCCTGAGCACAGCTGTTCATTATTAGAAGCAACAATCACCAAGAATCCCGACAAGTCCGTATTTCAAATTACTTCGATAATTCATTAGAGAGACAAGTTCTTACTTCATCGCCCATTGAATTTGCGCTCCTGCGGAGTTTCGAAAGCAATGAAGTTCTAATCATTCATTTCGCCGATTGATGATTTCAAAATATATTCCTATTCCAAGCGTATCAGCATGGCGCTTGAAATGCCGCCAACGTAGCTGTTCATGACTTGGAGTCCAGCAATCTACGCTGTGTATAGAAGCAATGAAAGACCCCAGTCGTTGTCGGTTCTGGAACAACCATAATAGAGGCTTACTATGCCTTCGGTAAAGATGGCTGAGTAGCGGGATCGAATAGGCTATTTTAGTGAATATATCACCACCATGCAGTGGGTCCGAGTGCCGACTGCATCATTGATGCCTGCTTGAATCAGTGACAGTCCACTTCGAAGGTTTATGTAACTTACTGTTATGCCGTACGGACTTTTACGCTCAAGGTTAGAGGCAGACTCTCGCTCCGATGGAGCGACCGGAGATAGGTCGTGCCAATGCTCTTGTTCGACGCGGACCCGAACCCATTCATTCATATCGTAGAAATATTCAGCTGAATCGTTCTTCCATACCCAACACTGCTCCCGGACATTGCTATAGCACAAATCAGAAATTAACATAATCGTTGGAGACAGTCCGTAGATTACAAATAGCTATCCGGGAACATGAGATTCGGAGGAACGAATATGTCGTCAAAGAAATCCAGGCGTACTGTGGCCATGTCAAAAACTGTATGTGTTCTCATTGAACTCGGAGAGTGTACTCTTCATGCCATACTCCGAAGCACTGCTGATTTTTCCAAGAATGATTTCTCCTTTGAACGGTCGAAAGACGATAAGACGGAATTCGACTACACAGACGTTAGTCTAGGGAAGCTTTTAGAAAGCATTGCGCTCATAGCACCCAGCTTCCTGCTTACCGTTTACGTTGACAATACCGGTGCCGTGGCCGATTAGACCGTCAGACAACTTGAGTATATCGAAGAGACATATACACAGGCCGATTTTCTGAATGACCTGAGAGATGGGTTGGTTTGATTCCTTCTCATCGTTCAATATTTAAGATATCACCTTGTTGGCATATTTTTCGTTAATGTTGTCTTCGATACTTTCGGCACTTGGCTTTTCGAGATCTGCTGGATTTATCTGGACAAGATCGGAGATGGTAGTCTGTCATTGGGTTAGCATGTGAGCTTGAATTATAGAGCTACGTACGAGGATAAACATTTTCCAGAAAACTATACACGAGGACCTGACGCGGTGGATCTCATCCGAAATGGATTTCTTTGTGTAACTCCTCAGCCCATTTGACCTCTTTATCTTATCTCATATAGCCGAGCATCAATCGCGGCAGTAGTAGGATAGCCGCCAATCTTGAGTCGATGGACAACTCCCTCTGCAGCGCTTTCCTACAGCTAGAGATACCAACCCTCCAAGCTAAGCCCTAAGCCCTAAGCCTCCGACCTCAAGTATCCCAGCCTACAAAAGTCCAAATCCCTCAAATCCCACAACATCAATTTTCTACGCACGCCATAACTCTCTCGATCTGCTACATTTGATTCACCATTGCCATGAGCACAATGACTGAAATGTGCTGGCCTTTATCTGTTTCTGTACCCATTTTTACATGCGAAGCTGCTGCTTTTCTTGTTTCGAGCTAACCATGCACAGCCTGAAACCCATCCACAACTCACAAGCACTAGAAGCACAACCAAAATAACCAACGAGATTGAGCGAAAGAACTTTTTATTCCGAGATTATCAGGAGCCACCCGTCTATTGAGAAATACTGCCTTTATGACCCGAGATTAGCGCCTCATCATGCATTTTCTTCACCCTTTCATATTTTCCCGTCATCTATCACGTACACCCTATTCCTCTCCCCCTATCACTCCCGACCCCCTGCCATGGCGCATATTTTTTCCTGCCGCTCAAGCATACCCGTTCACCACAACCCCATTCGAAATCTTCGGCCCCACCACTGCCTTTTCCAGCGCTTGCAGAACATCCTTCTTCAAGTCTTGGCCGTCTTCGATACCGCAACTGACTCTAATCAAATCATCCCAAACACCTGCGGCCTCGCGCTGCTCTCTCGGAATTCCCGCATGCGTCATTGAGCTCGGTACCTCGACGAGACTTTCCACGCCACCGAGGCTCTCTGCGAGGGTGAAGATGGTAGTGGCTTGGCAGAAGCGCTCAGCGGCTTCTGGGCCGCCTTTGATGCGGAAGCTAAGCATGCCGCCGCCCATGCCGTCTCGATGCTGCTTGGTTGCGATACTCCGTTGCGGGTGGCTTGACAGGCCAGGGTAGTTTACTGCGATGACGTGCGGGGAGGAATTCAGGGCTGAGGCGACGATTGAGGCATTGAGGGAGGCCTCTCGGGCGCGCAGATGCAGGGTTTTGAGGCCGCGGTGGGCGAGGAAGCAGTCGAAGGGGGAGGGGACGGCACCGATGGCGTTTTGGAGGAAGGTGAGGCGGTCTTTGATGGTGGGCGAGTTGAACGCGGCGGCACCCATGAGGACATCCTTGGAGACAGTTAGTTGGTGGTGATGTGACACGGGGGAAAGGGCTTACAGAATGGCCGTTGATGTATTTGGTGACGGAATGAATCACGATGTCCGCGCCATGATCGAGAGGATTTTGGACGTAAGGGCTTAGAAAGGTATTGTCGACTACAACCATGATGCCGTGCTGGTGGGCAACGGTTGCGACATTTCGAATATCGACCAGGCTGAGAGTCGGGTTGCTGGGGCTTTCAATCCATATGAGCTTCGTCTCATCTGGCCGGATGAGCTCTGCAATGTCTATTTCGATGCTTGGGGAGAACGTAACTTGAACGCCGTGTGCTGCTGCGACTTTTGTGAAATAGCGATGCGTCCCTCCGTAGACATCGGAAACGGAAACGACGTGGGAGCCTTGAGCGAGTGATTGGAGAATTGTGGCTGTGGTTGCGGAGCCTGAAGAAAAGGCTAGGGCAAAGCGAGCATGTTCAAGGGCTGCGACGGCTCGCTCGAAGTTGTCTCTGGAGCTGTCAGAACGAAAGTGGCATGCTGGGAAAGTCTTGGGAGTACCTATTGGGGTTCGAGCTTCTTGTGTATTCGTAGGCGCCTATTGGCTTGCCAACGCCTGTCTGTGCAAAGGTTGTGGAGAGGGAGATCTGACGCAAGGTCAGGATAACTAGCTAAGCAATGCACTGCGACAGCCTACAGCTTCAATGACAGCACCGGTGGAAGGATCGTGAGGGCTGCCTGCGTGAACCGCCAATGTTCCAAAATTATGTACAGGCGAGGACGCTCTTGGAGGGGTTTCAATCGAGCCATTGATAGATGGTGACATGGTGTTTTCAAAAGGCCCGGGTTCGAGGCCTTTTTCGCTGCAGTTAAGGTCGTGTTGAACTGGATTGATGCCGTTGAATTGCTTCAAATCGACGGTAGAGAACAGATGAGTTTTTAAAATGAAGGTATAGGAACCTGGTTCACACTCTATTTACAAATTGTGAGGTTTCTAGGATTCGAAATCAAAAGTGTGTCGGAGTGTATTACCAATCTACAAACGGCTTTTCCATTGTCGTGCCAGTAAGGAATGACGCGATCCGTGTCAATTCTCTAAGCGTCTGATGGATAAGATAAGATTAAGAGAGCTATCTATATATAGCAGATTGTACAATCTGACCGCCTCCTAGCCAGCTCCAGCCCCTATGTTTCTGTTAAGGTAAAGCGTGCCATATAGCGTGCCATAAAGCGATACGCAGCTATTCATACTACAGTCTCAACTCCTTCATTCCCAGCTGATGCGCCAGAGTCCTTGACCTGCACATCGTTTTCCACTGGTACTTCCTCTTGTAACATCCCCTTTTCCCCTAAATGCACGATTGCTGCCAGAATACTCATGTCCTCCTTCTCCTTCTCCTGATCCACAAGCTATATCGAGATGTTAGCAAAGAAACATATACAAGAGCGATGCTCATGCCTGACGCACCCTCTGATAGAGCCCCTTTCTTTCAGTCTTTACCTCTGCTTTCTTTCCGTCCTTTTTCCTGTTCGCAGCCTGGCTGCCCCTTTCCGGCAGCTCATGTCGGAATGGACAAGCATCGCCACGTCTGCATCGACCACTCTTTAAAAAGTCACGGCAGATGGCTTTTTGCTTGGGTTTCTTTGGTGGTGGCACTCTGTTAGGAGCAACACGTGTGGAAGGAGCGGTTTCGGGGGCACCGTTATCAGAAGAAGAACCGCTGGAAGAGGTGGAGTCCTCAGAGTCGGAATCTGTAGAGAGAGAGAGGTCGGAATCGTCCGATGTCGTTGCTGAAACCGGAAGGCTGGATTCCTCTACTTTCTCACCGTTTTCTGGAATGCAGCCATCGACCAGGGGTTTGCCATGCGGATCAGCTAAGGCAGAAAATTCACCAGGTATTGAAGATTGTTGAAGATTAGTCTGCATCAGATCCCTGTCTGGTAGTGAAGGCTGAGATGTCGGTGTCAGCGGATCAGGCACACCGGTCCGTGTTTCGATGATCTTTTCTTCTATCACTTCTGACTTGACGGTCGTCTTAGAAACCTCGTCAACCTCCATTTTGATCTTTGAAGCATCCTCTTCTACAAAAGAGGACGCTTCTTCCGTCTTTCCAAGACTTATCACATCAAGCGCGACCTGGCTAGCACCATCGACAGTCGTCCCATTGGCACTAACACTGTTGCCCACCGGCTTTCCCTCTGTATCTACATGATTCTGCAATGATGACTGCTCATCCTTGTCATGATTAGTATTGGCCTTGCTCGCCTTGGCCTCTGCTTTAGCAATGCGCTTCTCCTGTTTCTCAAGCTGTCGGCGGAGCTTCTCCACCTTAGACTTGGCTTTTGCGACCGCATTGTTGGATTTAGACTCAGCGGCTTCCGTCTCGGCTTGTATTTTCTGCTTCTCCTTGGCTTCTCTGGCTTCCGCGTTTTGTTTCTCTCTGAATTCGGCCTTCTGCTTTTCTAGAGCCTTCTTACGTGCTTGATCTGCTGCTCGTTGCGCCTCCTGTTTCTCTCGCTTGAGCCTCGTTGCTTGCTCTATACGCTCCTTGGTAGGAAAGCGCTTCTTGCGTTCTTCGATGAATGCAGTAATTTCTGCCGAAGATTGAAGGGTTGCCGTTCGACCTCTGTAAGTAAACTGCAGTCTGGGAGATTTGTTAGTGAAACCACCTAAATCATGTTGATGTTCGAGTCTTACTGTTGTTCCTCTGAGCTTGGACCAACAGCAGCTGCAAGCTTGGTTTCCTCGTCCACGTCGTCTTCCTCCTCACTAGACTCATGCTCCTCTGCTCTAGGCGTCAGACCCAGTTGGTTATGCCGACGCTTCTTCTTCCGTTTCCTTCCAGGCTCTTGAGGTGCAGGCGGCTTGGTGGGCAGAGGGATACCGAAACTAGGCACGGCCGGGGCGACTTGAGATTTTGGGTTATTCTTTCTAGATCCGCCAAACGCGTCTGCATGCCCTCGTTTCTGACCGCGGTTACGTTGACCTTGAAATGAGTTAGGGGAACCAATTCGGGCAGAGCGAGAATTGCCTGGAGAACTCTGTCGATAGGGCGGCCTATTACCTTCGCGTGAATCATTATAGAACGGGCGTGCTCTATCTTCTGCTAGGTGCGGGTATGATTGAGCTAAAACAGGCGATCGATGGGTATCTAGCGGATATCCGCTATCAAATCCTAACCGTATAGGTGGGCCCATCAATACTGGCTGACCGCCCGAACTGCCACGGTTGCGGTCCATAGCCCGGTGATCTTGCTGCTGTGGAGGAGGATATGGAGTACTTTGAGGTGGTGGGTGATATCCATAGGGTGCACTCTGTGGGGCTCCATCGTAGAATGGTGGGGGCCTATGCTGATGTGTGGGGTATGATGGTATTGCAGGGTACGGCGAGGGCGTATGACCGTAGCCTTGATGCACGTTCGGTGGGTACTGGGGCTGCTGGACTGAGGGATACTCCGGCAAAGGATAGCCGCCTGCTGCGTTGTAGCTTGTTTGTGAACTGTACCCATCATTGCGCGTTGATGAGTGCCCGTCAGCCCGTGAAGAGCCACCGCCACTCCGAATGTTGTTTCCTCTTGAACCTTGTCTACTGTTGCCCGCACCTCGCCCAGAAGGATCACGACCTCCTCTGTTCCCCCTCCCGCCATAGCCATTTTGTTGTAGGTTCGTGGGGTATGCAGGATAGCTCGAGGAGGCTTGTGGAGGTGGGGGAGGAGGGGGAGGGAAGACGAACCCTGATCCACTCATTATCAAGGCTTCTTCCCCACGGGACTGCAGCAGAGTGCTACCCAAGTAGTTGAAACAATCGAGACGTGTTTGATTCACATGGAATGGTGTTAACACCTGCCTTATAAGGCAAGTACTTCGCAACGCGTTCGGAACTACTATTCGCCGTTGAGCTACAAGTAGCAATTAACAGGCCCTATCGTGCCTATGTACTACAACCGGGCTGTGATTGGCTAAGGTACGTAGAAGTGAATGATTCTTGAAGTCAATGAAGGAATATTCATCATACCACCACATCACCCCTCGAACGTTGCCGCGCTCTCTTCACTTTTCATATTCATTGTGCATATTGCTCACCGTTCAACCCAGTCTTCGAAGCTCAGGCACCACCAGCACTGTAAGCTTGCTCCGCGTAAGTAGCTACACAGTTGAGGGGTAGCAACTGCCATCTGGAGAATGCTGTTCTGGTCCAGCTCAACTTCAGCCAAACGCCATCACCTACCCTCAAGCCCTGGCCTTAACCCGTCGCTCGCTAGAAGTCCGCTTTAAGGCCGGCAGACTCCTTCAAGGCTGTCAGAAGGGTTCAGAAGGAAAAATGGCCCTGCCCTTCAATCCCCCTCATCCGCCACCGTCCTCATCTTCCCCCATTCTTTCTCCAGTACTTCCATTCCTGCTTTCTTTTCCAATTCCCTCCATACATCTTGCGCATACATTTGCTCCACGCCCTTCACAAACAGATTATCCTCTCCATGACTCTTCTGCGCCCCGTTCCTTACCTCCTTCAGCAGGTCCCATCCCACAACTGCCCAGTCAATGCCGTGCTTTTCTAATTCTTTGACCTGCCCGGCACTCTGCAGATAGGCAAGTTGGCTCACTAATCGGAATAGCACCCATTTGCGGACTATACGCACAGGATGCCAGGTCTGAGGGCAGTGCACCGGATCAATGTAGAAGTAAGCTTTTAGAGCGTGGGTGAGGGCAAGTGACCAGTTCTGCAGGGTGATATTGACGAGCATAGTTTGGTGGCGGATTGAAGCCCAGGGCTGACGGTGAAGGGGGTAGACGGATTTGTGAGGGGTAAAGAGAGCCATGGCCTTTTCGAATAGCTGGACTGCGTCTGTAGGGGATGATGACTTGGCCTTCATTAAGAGATCTGTAGCTTCAGCGTCCAGAGCAGCAAGTTTGGGCCCAGGAAGACTAGAAAGCAATGATGGTGGAGTATCGGGAAGGGAACAAGTGGTTTTATTCATGCAGGATTCGCAAGTACAAGTGAAGAAGTAACGAGATTGGAGGTCATCTTGGCGGATTGGAGTGGTGGTAGTAGTGTCTACGTAGGAGATGAATATCTCGTTATCTTTTTGAATAGGTGCGAGTGATCGGACGGACAGCGAGGGGCCGGAGAAGACGATGACGGCATTAGGTTCACATGAATGGTTGAGATGGGCGGCGGTGGGGGAAAGGCAGAGGCCAAGAGGATCATATGTAGGTGTTACGTGGGTAAGGCCGTTGGTGAGAGTCTGGTGCATGTGTCAGAAGGGGTCAAGCAGAGAGAATTCGGTGTACAGATGGGCTGCTGCTCACACGGGCGACGATTCCTTGAATTGTGTCAAGTGGTTCATATATTCTGGAATAGGATAAGATAGCTTGGCTCATGAGCTCGATAGTTTGCCATATCGTAAGATTCTCGTCGTTTCGGGTTTGCTGTGCCTTGAAATCATCGATATGTGACTGCAGATCTACGAACTCTTGCCACTGGTTATCCGGCAGCGACTTTGCCTTTCTTCGAAGCAAAAGCTGGATCGCCATGCGGACAGTGTTTGGCAGGACTTTTGGGTAGAGATTTTTGAATATCTTGCACTCGTACTTATGCTGGCTCTTCCATGACTGACTTTGGCAGTCCTGATAGGAAGAAAGTAAGCTTTGATGTAGTAAAACAAAGGCTGTCAAGTGAAAAGCATATGACTCGTGGAGTCGGGTACTTGATGAGCTAGAATATCCGCAATGCAATAAGTGAAGGTACCACAACGAGATTTTGTTTTTTTGGCTGAAAGGAGAACAGTAGCACGAAGAAGCGTGACCATATGGCGACAAAATTAGAGATATATAATACAAGTAATGATAATCCAGCTGAGATGCTTAACGCAGAATAGTACTTGGAAACTCCGAAACCAACTAGAGTAGGTGGTATTTGCAGTGGACCAAGCACCAAAACTTACCTGACCACAATACCTAGCAATCCTACATCCGGTACATGCCTTCAACTTCAGCATACCAACCCCATCATATTCGCCCTCATCCTCACTTTGATTTTCCGGAACCCACAAGTAGCAGCTGTAGCATGTATCCTTGAGGTGCGGAGAGTCCAAGGCTGAAACCAACGGACGATCAACGCGGAAAATCAGTTCTCCTGGTCCGATGTCATTGGCGGCGAACACGCCAGTCCCTGCTTTGGGGGTTTGGCGGGTGTAGGTGTTTGAGCGGTGGGTTTGAGAGGTCATGGTGATAGGCTGGGGTTTGGGAGGATGGTTTGGGAAGTGGTAAGGCTTTGTTACCAAGCACGGTGGGGGCTCACAGACTGATTGCCACCTGCAATTACTTGATTCAAATACTGGTCAGGAAATGCCTTGGAATATAATGTAACAAGCTTACGTTCAGATACAGTGCAGACATTTGATCTACAAGTACAAGAATCTGAAGATAGCCTGGGAGTATGGACCGAGAAGAACAACAACAGGGTATTCCGTCCAAAGGGGGTATCGTTCATCGCAAAGTCCCTTTGCAGATAGACATGACATGCCAGCTGCGTTCGATCATGGCGAAAGTAACTCGTCATTCTATATCATTCTCGCATTTAGGTGGAAAATCAGTAGCCTCGCATATTTCCGGAACGCCAAACAGATCGAGACAGCATAGGTAGACTACTATACACCAAGCCTCTCCTGGTGTCCATTTGTAGCAATTTCTCTAGAGTCGGGAGATTCGTAATGATTCAGTGCAGGCGAACGAAGAGGCGGTCGAGAAGATTCTTCATCTTTGATAACCGGATATTGAATCTGCGATGACGTGGGAAAATTCGACGGCGAGCTTGATGGCATGCCTTCCTTCGAAGGTAGCAGTTTCGGAGCATCTTTCGGTACATTTTGTAATGGATTGTTGAGACTACTTGAAGCACCGGAGCGCTCCGATATGCCAAATGGAAGAGCATGGAATTTATCATTCGGCAGTTCTGGACCTATCGAACCTGACATAGGCCCCTTGTTTGGCTTTTCGATGAGTCTGCTCGGCGTGGTGGACGATTTACTATCAGCTAAGAATGCTTGATTGAGTCGTCCAGACTTGACCATATGTTCGCCCGTGACTGGAGTGGGAGCCATTGACGAGCTGGGACGCGACTGCGGTTCAGCAATGGTGGATGCTGAACCATGCGCTACAGTTAGGTCGACAATGCGCCGTTGTCCTATGGGTGTGGAAAATGGACTCGCAGGCCGCGAGAGATTAGATATCTGTCGTTGTAAAGAATGATGCTGTTGATGATGAGCAGGATGCTGTGGGTTGGCCCATGGAGTCTGCTCTAAGAAACGTTCCTCAGCAGCAGGCTTTTGTCGTGAAAAGCCCACGGTCGCAGATGAAGAGTTAGCTCTCAAGGCCGATGGTTGCCTCTGCATCCCATGAGAGGCCTGAGTATTCGCCTGTTTTAGAGGTATCTTAGTAACAGATCTATCATAATTACAACGTTACTGATAACTTACGCCCATCGCCGCTGCAATTACGGCAAGGTCGTTGTCGATCTCGCTTGGCCTCGCCCCCGTGATATCTGGCGCTGCAGGAAACCCAACATATTTTGCGACACCAGAAAGAATAGAAACTTCGGTATTGTAGGCTGTCTGCTGCCGGATCTGTTGCGATCTTCGCGTGGGGAACTTGTACATGTAATCAGGCTCGTTGTCTTCGCAGCTTCTTCTCTCCCTTTGAATCTGATACCACTCCTTATTGAGCTGCTCCAGGTTCCTCTCGCGGATTTCTCGGACTGTCTGCATGTATTGCGAATGTATCTGGGCTTTCTCCGCAATGCTTTTTCTTTGAAGCGCCGTAAGCTTATACTTGAATAGGGTTTCTTCATAGTCAGTTTTATCGTCACGATATCGATCGATAACCTCTTTCTGAGCAAGATATTCCGGATGGTTGGGTGTTGGTTGATTTAACATCGCTAGCTCGTCATTGTACTGGCCAAGTCGCTCGTCAAACAGTCTATCCACAACGTCGAGTCAGCCTGTACGGTACACCTAAGGAAGTCTCATATGACTGACTTGTCACGGAGTGTTGCAAAGCACTTTTCTATTGCGCCGAGAGAGTCCATGGCCGATTTCTTTTTCATGACTACGAAGGAGTTAGTCAATAAAAGAACGTCTAGCCACTAGCCCAACATGTAACCAATGGGGAAGTGGGCAATCATGTGTAGGGATGCACTCACGTCCTTCTTCACTCCTAGCAACCACATCGGCTTCAGCACCATCACCAACGTCCTCCATCTCCGCATCTTCTCCGTTACTCTCTAAGTGTTCCATCCTGTCAAAATGCTCGACCTGACTTTCAGCGTAGGAAATAGCGATGTTGGTGTGGTCAGGGTCCTCGTCCTTTGTTTTCTTGCCCTTCCGCTTGCCCTTCTTGCTTTTCGATTTGGAAGGTGACAAGTGCTGCAAGCTGGTCGTCTCGACCCCGATATCAGTATACTCCCTTTTGCCGATACCAGAATTCAGATCGTTATCGGCATAGAAAGCTTCAAGCGTTGATTCTTTGTCTGCTAAGTCAGAGTGAACAAGGGTATGGCTCGAGGCTGACTGGATTTTCCCCATCAAGACCGTTCCTATCCTTTCGTCTTCGCTCCGGCTATCACTTCGCGGGCTTCCACGTTTCCGCTTTCTAGATGGCGATACCAAGCTCTCTATTTCCTCACCTGAGTCTTCCAAAGACGATATTTCAGAGGTCTGGTCGATTCTAGTATCAATGGTGTCCGTTTCCCGTGCAAGGCCTCTCTCATCTGGAGCGCTAAGATTTGACCGATGCGCGCTGTCGTTAGCGGAGAGTACATGGCATTCGATCACATTCGCGCTTTCGTGATAGACATCGCTCGACGAACTGAGCACCACATTTGTGTGCTTGCGTACTTTCTGAGGCGAGTCTTCCAGACGCTCGGTCTCCGCCTCGGTATCGTTTGCTTCTGAACCACTACGGATGTTATGAGAAGCAAGCGCAAGCTCGGTGTTGGCTGTGCGATCTTCTATGTCGCTTAATGAACTTGACCGATCATCTCCCTCATTTGTTCGCACTTCGCCGGATCCTACACCGTTCGCAACCATTGGGGCTGGACTATGAATTTCCTGAGATGATATGTCGTGAAGGGGGAACTGTGGGCTTGTCGACATCATGGCGATAATGTTTGATAATGGTAATTGAGCCCTGACTTCAGCATGGGGCGCAGTTGTACGATCGTCGGTTTTCTTCGATGGATCGAAAAGGCTTGCACCCTGCGAGACGAACGGAAATATTAGCAATGGGAAGTGCTACCTATCAAGTGAATGGTTTGTGCCGAGTGTTGTTTGCTGTTGGGCGACCTTGACTTACTTTGTGGGCGCCCCAGTAAGGGCGACACTTGGTACTTTCCGGACGAAGCTGTCAAGTCGTTGAAAGCAAATGTGCCAGGTGCTTGTTGTAGGAGTTGACTGGTTGGTACTGAGCGAGCCAGCCCTGCGAATTAATGTTGGACGTTGAGTAAGACGAGGAGGTGGTTTGGTCCCGATGATGTAGGGTAACGAGTTGAACGTCCTTCAAACAAGTTGTAGTGGAATTGAGGAATTTCTAAAGAGTTGTGCTATTTCTTGGAATGATTCAGCCTTGTTTGTATTTGGGAACAGCATGCCAGAGTAGTATCTCAACGAGCGTGGTGCTGGTGCTGGTGCTGGGTGGTTTGGCGGGTTTGGTTCGTGATCCACACAGTTCAGTTCCTGATTCTGATGATCCCTGCTAGCTTCACCGATAAGTCGGACTTTCGGAGTGTCCTTTCGCCGACAGTTAATCCCACCCAAAATTCGAAGTCCCACCAATAGCTTACTTTCAGACACAAGTTTGAACAAACGTTTACGGGATTGGAAATGGCAAAGACAAAGTCGCGTAAGATGGAATCAGCTAACCCAAGCTCGACTAAAAATACGAAGACGTTCAATGCAATTTCTGATAGCTATGATCCGGCTTTAGCTTCGCTATTTGCATCCAGTGTTAGTACTCAGAGCACAACATGTGCTGGAAATTTAAGTGCTAAATACATTGTAGCTTGGGCCGGTAAAAATTGCAGAGACATCTAATTCAGGCCTCACACCAGCTCCTAGACTACCAAGCGCCCCGGAAGTAACTGATGCTCTTCAAGAAGCAGACAGCACTGACAGCATCGAGGATAGCCATGAAAACAATCCAAGTGCTGTATATGGCGTAGATTCTGGTTCCCGGCCGGATGGGAAACAGAGTCGAAAGCGGAAGAGGAGTGACGACGGGGATGATGTAGAAGGGAGGTACATGCACCGATTAGTGCAGGAAGAAGCTAGGGAGAACGAGATACGGCGAAACGGAAAGACTGATAAGCGCCAGAAGAAGCAGTCTAGCGCTGTTGGCGGTGATAGTTCCTCAAGTGTGAGAGTCTCTGAGCCAGAAAGGGCGCAGTCTCTTACCGGTCACGGAGAAAGGAGTTCGGATATTGAAACACCTCAGCACGAGAGTCTAGCTACATCCAAAGCAACAAAAGAAGATCCGGAGTTGGAAAAAGCATCTCGAACGATTTTTCTGGCGAATGTGTCTACTTTAGCCATAAAATCCAAGACTGCAAAGAAAACTCTACTTGATCATCTTGCGTCTTTCCTAGCATCTCTCCCAGAAGAGGATACGCTCCACAAAGTTGATTCTCTTCGGTTTCGCTCTACTGCGTTCTCTAGCACCGGAGTCCCAAAGAAAACCGCTTACGCTAAGAAGGAGCTTATGGATTCTACAACCAAAAGTACTAATGCTTATGCCGTCTATTCAACCCAGTTAGCCGCCAGAGAGGCCACCAAAAAGCTAAATGGCACGGTTGTTCTTGATCGACATTTGCGCGTAGATAGTGTTGCTCATCCAGCCAAACAAGATCATCGTAGATGCGTCTTCGTTGGGAACCTTGGGTTCGTGGACGACATGAGTACGATTGACGCTGCCGAGGACGAAGAAAACCACAAGCGGCCACGGAAAGCGAAAGAACCAGCAGACATCGAAGAAGGCTTGTGGAGACAATTCGGCAAAGCTGGGACTTTGGAAAGCGTCAGGGTGGTCAGGGACAAGACTACTCGGGTGGGCAAAGGATTTGCATACGTTCAATTTCAGGTGTGTTAGTTATTAGATCGCTATATACTAACAATTGACTAACACGTGGTGGTTAGGACGCGAATGCAGTAGAGAAGGCGCTATCGTACAATGAGAAGAAATTCCCTCCGATGCTGCCTCGAATCTTGAGGGTCACTAGGGCAAAGAACATCAGAAAGACTGCGAGCAGCAAAGACAAGGGTAAGCGCCATGTCACAGTGGGTAGGGCGATCAAACCAACAGGAACCTTTACGCGAAAAGTATCTTCAGAAGCCCAGTCACTATCAGGTCGCGCTGGAAAACTTCTGGGCCGTGCCGGAGCCGCACAAATCCACGGTACAAGAGACAGAAAGACAGTACGGAAGGGCAAGGTGGGTGAGATGGCGAAACCACAAGAACTGATGGTATTTGAAGGTTATCGGGCGAGCAGCAAGCAGGGAAAGGGAACAATGAAAATGGGAGGGTCTGGGAAGAAGCAAGGAAAACCACGGACTCGAAGCAGTAGAAGAGGGGCTGAGTTTAAACGATCAGGGGGAAAGAAAGGAAAGTCATGAAAGCCTTCGCTAATTGTCAACTATCTATCTTTTGTTTTGCTCTTCTTTGATTAAGTATCAATTGCCACATTCGCCATGCCCGGTTGATATCCTTTAAGATCTATAGGAGAGAACTGTCATTCCCCTGCCAGCGACCATTGTCCCTTGATACTAGCGAGTTCAGCCTTCTCTAAAAGACGCCTTACTGTTGATGGCATCGCGTGATTCTAACCCATGCCAATGATCGACCGCTAGTATGCTAGATGCCGAACCTTGATTCGTAGGGCAATTGTAGATTGATACATATTGCACTTTCTTCCTGCACATCAAGCGACAGCTCTCTCACACTCTTTCTATTCAGTTTTACCGATATTGAAGACTTTCATGCTAGCTATAGCGTCGTCGCTCATGAAGAAGGCTAAGCCTTACGGTTTACCGCCAACGAATCTAGAGCGAGATTGCGAGACGCGAAATTCGCAATGAAATCACGTCAAGCAAGTCCTCAGACTGATCTGGTGCAGCTGAGGACATACAGATTAGCAACACGTTCAGGTATGTCCCCTGTGCGTAATATCAAAGTTATTGTCTTTCGTCCTCCTTTGTCATGCCAAATCTTCGCCGCTTTGTGCGGTCTATGATTATATCTAGAAAGAAATCACTCACTCACGCCTGTGCAGAAGCTCCAAAATTACAGTTTGACGAGGTCTTCTCGCCCACCATGAGCTTAAGCGGTTTTAACAACCTCTTCCTTGATCCAGCTTCGGCAACTAAGCAGAACAATGGTTCTCCTGCGGCCTCAGCAGGTTCTCCGACACCTAGTCCTGCTGAGACTCCTACGAGGCAGCAGCCAATGCATCCCAACAACATCGCATCATCGCCACGTTCGGATGCAGGCCTCTCCCAAGCTTCATCGACTCCGAATACCCCTGCTAGTGCAAATGGCGACCCAGCATGGTCCTCCGCCATCGGTCGCGCAACAACCGGCAAATCAGGCCGTGTCATTGAGCGCCTTATGGGTGACAACGACCGTCTACAGCGTGAAAAGAATCTTGCTACTGTCAAACTAGACGAAGAGGCTAAAAGGAGCGAATCGGCACGATCAGCTTTACAAACTCTACGTGTATCGAACGAAAACCTAATATCAATGCACGAAATGGATAAGACTGTGTTAGCGAAGAGAGAGAGAAAACTCGAGGAGCTGAGGCTAGATCACGAAGCCGAGAGATCAAGGAGAGAAAAGATTGAGAAGGAGATCAAAGAGACACGGGTAGAGCGCGATCAAGCAGTGGAGAAGCTCATGAGGGAGTTGGCGGAGGAACGAGAGCAATGCAAGAGAGCGACCACCCAGTACGAAGTTCTCTCCAAATCTTGGAAAGGTCTAGAGGAGAATTATGGACGGCAAACGTCGAAGCTCAAGGCAGATCTCAACACGCTTCGTGATGAGGTGACGGAGGACAAGAGCAAGCTGACACAGCTTGAGGTCATTGCGGAGCAGCTTCGGCAGGAAGGCGAGAAGACGAAGAAAGCAAATGAGAAGTTATTCCACGACTTCGAAGTCTACAAGATCGAGAAGGAGGACTCGATTAGAGAGATGAGGGAGAGGGCCGAAAGGAACGATATTGCCAACGAACTGGCTCTTCAAGAAATGAATACCGTGCTTGGAGAGATGAAGTATGTTGTCAATGTTCACAGGGACGTCAGGAGCACTGGGTGAGTGCGAACAAAGCTGGTTCTGCTGGGGAGTAACAAGGCTTGGTCACGATGTCATGATACCCCCATCTGCATGGCAATGGTGTTTGGGATGAGTATGGAAGGAATCTCCATAGAGGCATGTAAGATACCTGCTTCCCGTACCTAGCTGACGGAGCTTAATGTGCTTACTTACCTTACTCTACAATGGTTGAATGCATGAGCAAACAGTAATTGACCTACCTGCTTGCGCTGATATCCCACGCAACGGTCACGGAAACCATTCTACTTCTTCATCATCTTAGCTTGGAGCCATAACCTCGCTGTGGACAGTCTGATCTCTTCTGCCTCCCCGCCTCGCAAGGTCTCACAAAGATTCGAAGCCAAGCACGCAATCCCTCGTCAAGAGTCAAGCAAACATATAAATTAGAGCAACACTAACAACTTCTCAAGCTCATCGAAAAGACAGTGTAGAATTTCCAAACAGTGAGGTTGTCTAGTGATCTAAGATAGACGCCGAGGTAGCTTACACAAAGAGGTACCTACCAACTTAAGGTACCTGAGGTACAATTTCTTTGTACAGCTTCGAACCGGGCCTTCCTTTTTCCTTTGTTTGGTTCATTCTACCAGTTGCCTTCCGTTCGGCTACCGGCCAAGCCCAATTTCCCTTTTCGGTTACCTACGTCAACACATCCACGAAGTGATCATGCTTCATCTCTTCACTCTTCTACTTCACCAAATTAGTTAATCGACCTTCCATCCATCCATCCACAGCATTCATCTCCTGTCAACCACCTTCTTGTCCGTTCCTCGTTGGATCCACATGCCTACAAGTAGATCTTGAGACTACTTCCTGTCATTGGCACTTTGCCGCAGCAGGAGCGAGTGCCTAGATCGCGCAAGTCATCAACAAAGTCTGTAGTGTTACTCCATCATGGCGACGGAGGAGAGCACTACCCATGTATTTGCATCACTGTACACGTTCAGTGATGCAGCAGTAAGTCGCCCAAGATCTGCACGTGTCTAGTGATGGCTTACAGGTCTTTACAGAAACATGATGTTCTAGAGCAATTTGAGTAAGTTTTCGTCTGAACACCCTCTTCACGTGTCCATTAACGTGCTCGATCAAGGTCATCCATAGCTGCTCGCAAAGCGGAGTGTGAACATGATGGAAACGTAGGTGCTGCAAGCTTTCCGAGTTCAAGTCTTTGGCTGACTTTGCTGCAGCAATTCGTCATCAAGTGCGCAAAAGGAGACGACCAAGCCTTGTTGGTTTTCATCGACGTGCTTCATAAGTACATCCAGGTCGAGCTTGATAGAGAGCTTGATATGTTCGAGGTCAGCCATCAGATGTCCTCTACATCGTTCAGTACTAAAGCAGATTCTTTTAGGAGACAAGGATCAAGCGACTACCAGGCACGCACCGTAAATCAGTTGGGATCGATCCAGATGATGCAAAATTGGATATGGTGCTCATTGAAGCCAAGGTTGATAAATCCGACAACACCGATGGTGCTGATCAACTCCTCATCAACCATGAGAGCATCACCAAGAATTGGAAGCCCATGGTCGCGAACGAACGCACCAATATCGGGTTGCACTTCGGTGCTGGTCTTTTGAATAATATCGGAAACGTTACCAACTGTCGAGTAGAGCTTGCAATGGATGGAACGAACGTAGTTGTGCGAGGCGAAAGTGAACAGAATGTTGACACAGCGGTTACCAAATTAGATGTCCTCAATAATTCTTTCGTAAGTTATACCTTCATGATATATTCGACATGCTAATTTCGAAGGTTTTCCGAATGAGCATGAGTTGGATATTCGAATTTTACGTTCCAGAAGGAGACTTGGATGTTTTGCTGCAAATGGTCCAGTTGAAAGACTCTTTAGCTCGCAAGCTCGGTACCACTTTGTTTTCGGCTACCTCGCCTCATGTGAAACTCCTTCCAAATTACCTTTCTATCGAGATAGTCCCAGAGGATGGATATTCTTTGCAGCCAAGCGTCCGACCACGACCGTCAAGTCGTGTAGCATGTCGACTTTGGGATAATCAACCCTACAAGTCATTCGGAGACGGGAGCTACATAGCAGATATTTACAAGTACGGACCTGGAGCAGCAACTCGGACTAATGAAGGATCGAATGGTACACCGGCAAAGCCCACAATTCGTACGGTTGATCAATGGGTAGAGCAAAGTGCTGCTGCCGCCGATAATCCTTTTGCACCTTTAGATCCGATTGAAGGACCCCCACAAGTTGGCGTTACTGCTGAAGAGGTGAATATCAAGCCTGATCCACCGATAGGTCGAATTCGGCACATCAGAACCCGCAAAGCCAAAGGTATCCAAGACCTACCAAATGTGACACAGTCGGTGGTGATCCCTGTCAATTCAGCCAGCTCGTCTAGAAGCCCATCGAAGTCGGGCTCGAAAGCAGGAGAAGAGTATGATGATCGGAGAAATGAGGACTCAGCATCAACAGAGCCATCAATTGTGGAGTTTTTGGTTCCCAATCGTCCTCTTGTTCCTCCCCCTATCGAGCCGCCCTTCATGCCAGACCCATCTGTGGCATCCAGTGAGGGGCATCAGGATGCCAGAGCCGAATGGGAAGCGCAGACTGTTACAAATGTCCACACGAATACCTTATTGTTGGGCTTTGATCCTGATGGTCCCAAAAATCTTCATGAGCCGCCAAAGCAGCCATCAAAGGCTGAGGGCAAGCAGAACATCAAACCCTTCGGTATCGAAGAGAAACTCCAGCAAGTCAATGAGATTGAGACTCGTCAGATCCGGCACACGATGAATCAGCAGAAAGCGTCAAATCAGGTGGGGTCTGGGAACACCGCGTTGCTTCGATCGTTTGAGTCGAGTGCATCACAAATCCTCCAATGTACGCGGTCCCATGTTGGGCATATCAAATTGCGGGCCAACCTTGGGCGAATCTTGATCAATCATCAGACCGGGTCTGCCGAGTTCAAGAAGCAGCCTTTCTCTCCCAGTCAGTGGCCCAGAGTTTTCCCAATTCAAGGAACTGGCAAGCTAGAAACTGTATTCACGGAAATGTGAGTTTGTTTTCTAGCCGCAAAGGGAAACTCGAAGGTCCAACGGATTGAAGTTAACGTGATATGCAGGCTCACTGCTTCCCCGGCTGACGCTGATTTCATCGTGACCGTGAAGCTACCATCCGGTCGACCACTCTTCGATGAAGAGCCTTGCTTGCGAAAAGTCACTTATCACTTTCTATGCAAGACGAAGTCTGGCGAAGAATTGTTTGTGGAAGTTGACGAAGAGGGCAAATTCAATGCCTGGAGCGCCCCCAACCTCGTTGGTACCTTGAATTGGCATTTTCCGAAGAGAGTTTGGGATGCTCGACTTTCTGTTACCTCATACGAGCAGCTCGATGAGAAATACCACGATGAAGCGAAAGGAATCGCGGCGAACCTTCAGATCTCTCCGTCATCAGATGGCACAGTTTTCGGACTTTTCACCAAGACTACCTCCACAGAACTCCGCATTCGCTCAATCATGCTTTGTCGGGAGACTTCTCATCGCTCTACCTTGTACCCCGATATCCGCCTTCATCTCAAAGAGGTGCAAGATCTTGGAGTCTGGCAAATGACCGGCAAGAGACAGGAATATCATGCTTCTGCCAAACCTCAGCTGGATATGGCCATCCAAGGGAAGCTTTTCTGGGAAGTCTCTATATCTTCCATAGCCGCTGACGCGATCCTCAAAGAGAACGAAAAACTCGAGATTGGAAATTTGACTAAGTGGGAACCCAAGGACATCGTCAGCACAGGTGTTGTAAAGGCCCTGAGCTCTGTGACAAAAGAACTGGTGACGAGGATTGACGCTGTTGGCTACCACAACAAGGGGCCGAAGGCCGGATCTGGCACAAGGACAAGCGATAGGGTGATGAAAGATGCAGGGTTCTGGTAAGCTGGTGGACGATATGGAGGTACATGCGGCTGAAGGAACAACGGTTGTGTTACGATATCTGCAGAAACGGCTTATTCTCCAGCTTTTTACAGGAACTCTGGATCTTCCTAACGAATTTGCTAAGACAAGGCAGTTCTTTTGCGCTTCATACCTTAGGAGCTTAGAGTAGATATCTACTCGTAGTAGTCGGCAACTAAATCAAGCGAGCTTTCAATGGACATGCTACCAGCCGAGATGTATTCTGATCAGCTCTTGTATAGTTACTTCGTAAAAGCTACCTTAAGCGTCTGATCGATTATCCATGGTGCAATGCCCCAAGCCAAGTGTTGGGGAAAGAGGCTAGTCCACATCTGGAGTAAATCAACGACCTCCATGCCATATTGTGGAGATGGAGCCTCCATCTCCACAATATGGCATGGCTCCACCGCCATCAAAGAGGCAGAAGAGGCGTACTGTTGTCAGCTCCGATAAAGAGGAGGATACAGATCCTTCTGATGAATACCGAGACTCTCCCACTGTTGCAAGTATATCACAATCTAAGGCTCATGTGAGACTAGCCAGTCACAATCGTACTAAACACAGAAGTCTGCCTACCAGATCTCGGACTAAGCAATGTAAGATTCCACAGTCGCGATCCGCTATTCCTGCAACACCAGCAAGCGCCAGCTCATCATCGGAAGACCCTCCCCACAAGACCAAACGCATCCAGGAAGCCCAGAAAAGAGGGTCCCTTCATGCGTACTTCAATGCCGCAAACCGAGTACAACAGCGGAAGGAGGAGGTTCAGCCAACGATAGAAAAACTCTGTGTAGATGTAAATGAAGAAGACCTCATTGAAGATGACTCGTTAGAAGAGGAGCTACAGCGACTGTCGTCCGCGCATGATGGCCCGACATCTACAGTTGGTCATCCAGGAGGGCTTGTGGTGCCTGGTACGAATCGGGCTGTTTCAACGGGTCCAGCGAGACCGCCGATAGGGAGTCAAAGATTTCTGAGAGCTGGCGGGGTTCCTGGGAAGGAGGCTTCGAGCCAGGCAATAGCTACAGACAAAATGACAGACTTACGGCCGTGGGCGTACAAATATGCGCCTACAGGTCTAGAAGAGCTGGTGGTACATAAGAAGAAAGTGGCAGATGTTAGACTCTGGCTGGAACAAGCATTTCTAGGTCGAGAACGAAAGGTATATGTGCTTATCTGTCATCTGGGGCATTGATATGCTAAATCCGTCAAGCGACTATTGATCCTCAAGGGACCCTCAGGTGCTGGCAAGACTGCTACAATATCTGCTCTGGCCACTGCAATGGATTTCGAGGTCACAGAATGGACGAATCCGATAAACTCGGACTATTCTTCTGGAGGCTATGTCTCAATGTCCGCCTATTTTGACGATTTCCTTGGGCGAAGTGGGAAGTTTGGTAGCCTGACGCTTACTGGCGGTGGACCATCTGGAGACTATCCAACACAAGCGTGCCCAAGCTCACTACCCGAGAGCAATAAGAAAAGTATTATACTCCTCGAAGAATTCCCAACCACATTCATGAGCGCATCTACTGCGCTTCGTTCCTTCCGCTCCAACATCCTCCAGCACCTCGCCGCCAGTCCGAGGACTAACGCCGTCACTCCCATCATCATAATCATCACCGAAACCCGCCAAAACGCCACAGTCGCTTCAGATGACAGCTTCACCGCCCATCGGCTCCTTGGCTCAGACATAGCAACTCATCCTAGCTCTACCACCATTGAATTCAATCCCATTGCCGCAACTTTACTTACAAAAGCCCTCGATTTGGTAGTTCGAAAAGAAGCCAGAAGCTCCGGTAGAAGGCGCATTCCGGGTCCTTCGACCCTCAAAAGGCTAGGTGAGGTAGGTGATGTACGTAGCGCTATCGGATCGTTAGAATTTTTATGTTTGAGAGCAAATGATGGAGATGATTGGGGTGGTAGGGTTGCTTCTAAAGGGAGGAAAGGTGTATCCACGCTTACGAAATTGGAAAGAGAAAGCTTGGAGATGGTCACTCAGAGGGAATCTAGTCTGGGTATTTTTCATGCCGTGGGCAAGGTGGTTTATAACAAGCGGGAGGCACCTCCAGCGGCGGATTTTCTCCCACAAACTTCCGAGCATTTGCAGCGATATGATCGGCCAATGGTCTCGCAGATCTTGGTAGATGAGCTACTCAATGAAATAGGCACCGACGTAAACACATTCATCGCCGCGCTCCACGAAAACTATATCCTCTCCTGTGAGTCCCCGTCCTTCACCGACTCCTTCAATGGCTGCATCGATGCACTGTCCGATAGCGACCTTCTCAGCCTAGACAGAGCCGTCAGGTTCAATAGTTCCGGGCGTGGTTCAGATTCCCTAAGGCAAGACGAGATTGCGTTTCATGTTGCAGTAAGGGGGTTGCTTTTTGAACTGCCCTATCCTGTGAAGAGACGTGCAGCGGATGCAGGTGCCAAGGGGAGGGGAGACGTGTTTAAGATGTTCTGGCCGTCGAGTATGAGGGTGGGTAGGCGGCGGGACGAGATTGAAAGCCTTGTGGACTTGTGGCATGAGCGTCGCCGGGCAGAACCAGGGCTATCTCTATCTTCAACAGGAAATCACGAAGCTGCTGCTCACAGGCCCATGAACGAAAACCCTTCCGACCAAAACAAACCGCACGCAGAACCCTTCCGCACCGGCATCTCCTCGACGCACGACGAACTAATCCTCGAAAGACTACCCTACACGGCCAAAATTTTACCCGGTAACAGCGAGCTAGAGAGAATCACGAAAATCGACGGTATAGAGAAGGCCACTGATGAAGACGACACTGAGATTTCCGATCCAAACTCAAAGCCACGGGTAGCGAAGGGCGGAGGAGATTCTGAAAGGAATGTGGAGAAGGTGGCGGCGGCGGGTTTGCCTAATGGAGTGGTGACGAAGTTGTGGCTCAGTGATGATGATATTGAAGATGACTAGATGAGGGATCAGTCTTGCTCTTTATGAGAAGATGTTGATACGCTTGTAGACTACGGATAGGAAGGTAGCACGGGCGGATTCAAGGAAGAGCTCTGAGGTCTGTTCGCGGAGGGAGCTTGAGGGACATGGATCGTGTACGTCTGGTTGAAGATAGATACATGTTACTAATTAGTAACCAGACAAACAACCAAGCAGCCAATCCGCAAAGATTCCCACTTCTTTCAGAGTACATAGCTGTTTAATCACAGCCCCTGAGTTTCTTCCCTCTGCCCCCCTTTACCTTTCATTCTCATACTTCACCGCCTTCTCTTCCTCCACGCCGATCTTGCTTAATCCCTTGAACCTTCTGATACTTTATCAAAACCCCGGTTTTTGTTTTTGTTTTTGCGTGCACGAGTGTGAGACGGGGCAGACGGAGAAATGATGAGAATTAGAGGGGGAAACGAATCAAACACCTCTCATGGTCTTACGCTCCCGCACCCGGCTTAGTCCCCTAGTCATTCGTCGTCCCGTCTCCGCCGACCCCACTTTCCCTCTCCGCTTGCCAAAACAGCTGCAAGAAAACAACAAACATAATAACCACCAATCCCCGTTCATAAAAATAGGCTACAGTCCATCCATCCAACCAAACAATGAACTATTCAACCAACCTCCAAGCCCACTAATCGATGAAATCAGAAGTGAGAACAACTTCCGCAGTACTTGGTGAGCTGAGGCATCGGGAAGAGCGGAAGCAGGAGCGGAGAGAGGGGGTAGGAGTTGGGTAGTTAGGTGATAAGTTCAAGGTTAAGGATATGGATATGGATATGAGTGGGGAGCCTGTTGAGATTGTTGGGTAATGGATGGGTCATCGAGGGATAGGATAGGATTCTGAAGGTGGGTAATATACCAGAGTTGTGGGGTCGATGAGTGGTAGTTTTAGTTGGAAGGATGTTGGTACTGGCGATCGTATAAACGATTTTTCTGATACCGAAATTGAGAATGCTGTAACCGACTCCAACATGATAAGACGATATTGTTATTCCCAAATATTCGGTTTGGGGACTGGAGGAATGAATAGGGGTAAAAAAGGAGCAGCGTTTGGTTAAATATAGTCCATCACTCTGCCTGCACCACTATAACTTTCCATTACCAAAAACAAAACTACAAGCCAGGAGCGTAAAACCAACAAGCTAACGAGCTAAGCCAGTTGGTTATGAGAAATTCTGCTATTATGATATAGACAATATAAACCGACTAAACTGAAAGGCAAAGTCTGTTGTTGTCGAGAATCTTCATATCGCCCGCCCTTGTATAATCTTCTGTCACGTTCTCCTGTATAAAGTGTATTATGCGTCAATGCTCACTGGCACCAGAAGAATATGGACTTGTCAACATTCGTTGACCCGGCACAAAGTATCTATTCCTTCAATGCTCGGTGCTGTTGTGGGGAGGGGGTGTACAGAGACTCGGAAAATGTGGCCAAGAATAACAACGATCCCACACGCATCTTTAGGTTGTAGACTTTTAGACAGGGGTGGAAAGGGTATGGATTTTTTCCATGCTATTACACAGCTTCATAGTGAAAATTATACATCAGATCAGACTTACTGCGTGGATATTAACCGCTCTAGTAACAACGAATGCAAGAAGTTTTTCCCTATGGCATAATTCCTTGCCTAATCCCGATCGCCCTTCGCAATGACCACCTACCGCCCCAATACCAGCATTAGAACGGATCTCCTTCACTGTCCTCCGACTCCTCATTCAAAGTAGGCCTCGACATGGCGTTCAAATTCCCACCCGAAGCCTCCATATCATTATCGGATACACTCCCCTGCCTGACGCTGTTTCTCCTTGTCCGCTCATGTACGATACCAGGGAATATCTTGGGTTCCCGGGATGCATCCTGCTGCAAGCCTTTCATGTCCGTGTGAGAGTATGATGTTCGGACATGCGCTGTTTGAGATTGCGGACGGGCTGAGTGAGAGAGACCTGCATTTGTTGGGTAATTCTGGGGCTGATTGGTATGGTTGAAGCCGGCGCGGAGGCTTGTGGTGGAGGGGTTTGTCCGCATTGAGGCAGTAGGGGACGGAGGGCCATGGGAAGGATAGCTTTGTGCAGAAGGAGGTAGATGAATAGTAGACATGCTTTGTTCCAAATGAGGTGGCCCGGCGTATTTTTGGATCCTGCAAGACAACGATTAGTTTAACTACATAGTTTGAGAAAGAACCATCTTACAGCGCGTGTTCCATCTCCAACGTCTCCTGTCGAAATCTCGCCCTTATCCTTGGTACATTGCTTTTGTCAACGTTGTTGCCCTCTACCCCTGGGAGGTGATAAGTACTCCCCAGCCACCGCTGCTTCAACTGATGTTCGAAACCACTCTGGATTACCGAGTTCTGGGCCAGCTCGCACATATCCACCGCACCAAGTTTGTAGATCTGTGCAGCTACTGAGTATTCCTCTATAAGAGGCTCCTTCGTGAAGGCGAATTGCAATGGGTCGTCTGTAGATAGAGATACGTTCAGACCACGTCGAAAGTATTGCAGAAACGGATTTCGCTCATATGCGAGGAAGAGAGCATTGTTGCTAAGAGGAGACATGGCGATGCCAATTTGTTCAAGGTAAAAGATATATTGGAGTATGGGAACCTTGCGGAGCAGTAACCCATGGCTTATACTATGGCAACATATCGCAGCAGCAGCCAGGTGATCGTGGTCGCCAGCTTCCCCGCAATGAGGTCTGAGCAGGAAAGTCGTGAAACCTCGTTGCTTTCGCCAGGTATTCAGAGAGACGATGTTGGCGAACAGGTAATATATCCAATAGGTGTATGGAGGATTTTGCTTTGTATCCCATTCTTTCGCGGATGGAAACTTCCGATACAGCCGCTTCTCTACTTTGCTCTCGTCGTCCACGCTGTCGAAACCGATTACACGGTGCAGAAATACATGGAGCTTTGGGTGGCTTTGGGGGTTCTGGGTAACCTCATATAGTGGCTGGAAGATGTTGACTATGACGTGTTCAAAGTTGCTCATGCGACCGGCGGCTTTGTAGGCACTGTATAGTCTGGGGATTTGTATAAGCCACCGAACGTTGTGCGAAATTAACTTGTTGTCAACGACCCAGGCGGCCAGCTTATCCCATTCATCAATCGCCCTGCCATAGATTGAGATACGCCATTCTACCATCTGGTATTTGCTTGACTCGAGGTCGGCAATGACCTCCTTTGTGATCTCGGCCAGGTAACGTCCTTGGATGTAGTTATCGGTTTTGAGAAAGATCTCACGTAGTCTCGACTCTCCAATCGGGTTGTACTTAAGATTGAATTTGTCAAATCGATGGAAAGAGTCGGTATGCGCATGCATATCGAGGGTGTCAATGCTCAAGTCATACGCGGTCAGATTGATACTCTCAAATACTTCTCTAAGGGTTAGGTGCTTTCCATCTCGAAACATTACAGTCTCCTCTGGTGACTTCTTCATCTTGCTCTTTATAAACCTTAGCAAGTGTTTCTGATTCATACAAGCCGAGTGATGTACGTGCGTGTCCACCTTTCTCACGTTGTAAAAATCACGATGAGGCGCCTTTTTCGAGTCAGCTGTCTCTTGATAGCCATTCTCTAGAGTATGTAGAGTGAAGCGTCCCTCCAAGATTTCAAGTTCACGAAATGCAAAACTCTTCGTTGGTCCGTCAGAGGCTACTTCCTGAACTTCATCTAGGTCCATGTAGAATTCACGCAATGTTGGTACCAGCAGCATAGGTGTTTCCGCCTCGGCAGATTTGTAGACTTGATAGATACTACTTTGGTCAAGTCTAAAGGCGGTCTCTCTTTCTGCTCCTGGTAACGGCAAGAGATCTGCCATTTCGAAGTCCTCACCAATGTCGTGACCCATTTTCCTCTTCTTCGCTGTGGGTGACGGCATTGCTTGCTGCAAATTGTCTCCCGTAACAGAGCTCGATGAAAACAGAGGCCCAAGTGCTTCATCTTGTTCCGATGGTAGAAGTTTGCTATTACTTAAACTGTTTGCACCAGATTCAACGCCTATAGGCCGGTTCTTGACGTCATCCCATACGGGCTTCGGTGGTGAAGGATATATGCCCCAATCTGGGCTATCCTTAGGATTGTCCTTCGGCCCTTGCAACGAAAGTCGAATGTATTTTCGCCGAATGTCCAATACCCTCTTGATGTTGACAAATATAGCATTGAGCTCTGGAGTAATGTCTAAACCGTCTCTTGCCTTTCCAGAAGCCTGCGTCCCTAGATCGAAGGCGCTAGCGCTGTGCATGCTATCTCCGCCATCAACAGCAGCAAACGGGTCCTCTTGCCTCCCTCCATCAAACAGGGTTCTATAAGCATTGGGCCCATTCAGATCTGGAGAGTGTGCATCCACACTCTGAGAATAAGGATCTATGTTTGGCAAAGCTGTGTAGCCAAGGCCACTTCCGCGCGAAGCTCTGCTGGTATTCCGACTCAGTCCACCAAGGTCGCCCTCGAAATTAGACGAGAGTGTCCTCGTTCGAGCAAGAGCATTACAAGCTTCCGCATCCTGTTGCAAAGTCTCTCGCCGATGCCTTTGATATATAAGCTTCGCTTCGATGTGGCTCAGCGACCTTTCTGAGGCACGGTTGTAATAAGCTGTTCTTGATTGCAGTTCTTCGGCCGATAAACCTTGCAAGGAATCATCCGAGGGGGTACTCTCTCCGGATATGAGTTCTTTTTCTCCGTTCCCATTCTCTTGCCTCTCTGATCCCGGGTGTCGGGTCTCCCTTACGCCCATGTCAGCCTTGTGCGCGGTGTCCATCGTTGACCCTCGAAAGACAGAAGCGTAATGACCTCGACTGACAATCTCTGTCCGTAGACTGTAGATAGTGCTACTGGGTGCTTTATAAGTCAGTACCACAACCAATTCGCGAGTACTTTAACTTGGGCCTTACCTACCTGCAGAAAATTATAATAAGGCAGGGCAGGTTATTCTGGTAACACTCTTCAGCTTACTGACTAATCTATGAATCTTCGCTTTCACCCCTATTACTTGATACTGCCGCACGTGAACCAAGGAGTAAGCCAGCCTCGCTGAGATTAATTTAGTACTATATACGGTCAAATGCAGCAGTGAGAGGTGAGCGGCAATGGGGTTGGATATGAGTATCCCTATTCTACTTAGGGGGACCTTGAACATATATACACCGCATGTCATCGCCAACAAAATCCCCAGGTGAGGGCTGTTTACTTGTCAACTTCTTCAGGCAATAGAGTTAGTTCATTGGCCATCAACGTGTCACATGAGCAGTGGTGATTTCAGTAGAGCTACGTTTGGTGCCCTATTGACTAGACGAAATGTTTATATCAAACGGGCGAACTGAGACTGTCTTCATTCTGCTCTATTCGACGGCCTACAGATCAGCAGGAACCGTTCATGAATCGCGCCAACAGTTCGTTCTTCGTCTAGACTTTAGTAGTGACCATGATCCTTCCATGACTCCATCATTCCAACCAGATAGATATACGAGTGAGATTGGACAGGAAAGAGCACATGATACATAGATAACATGTACTTCATGCGGAGATTTGCATATAGCAGCATGAACCTCACAGTATAAATTGCTAAACTTCAGCATCCCATTGGCGTCAGAAAAGCGATGATTGTGCCAGTGATTGTACTTCTTGAGGACTTGAAAGTACACAGCTTTAAGATCCAAACCAACAGCGATGCGTTGTGAATGGGTTGAAGAGACTGCTTTGACCATTTGGGAGAAGAATAATGCAGAAGATAGAAAACCTGCGTCTTTGAATGAGACGAAACAAATCAAAGATAGCCCAGCGTCCACGACATTCGCTCTATAGTAAGCTGATGCTGCTTATCCTCTCCTTCCCAAGCAGCTATTCAAAAACCATCAGCTGAGAAAAATATGGCAACGCTTCACAGAAACCTTTGAATTCAAGCAGAGACGTGCGGGCGCAATGAACGAAGCTGCAACAACTGATCACAGATGTGATCTTCGAATAGGATTAGTATCGATAGCCGTGCATTGGGGGCGGAGCATCCCCATTTTCTCGAACTTGGTATGCTCGTGGACCTTCGTGGTAGAGCTGTACATTACGCTCAAAGACTGGCTGCTCACCATATCCTCGCTCAATACGTACGTATTCTGGTTGCGGCCTAGGTTCCAGTGGTTGAGCTATGACGTAACGTCCTCGCTCTAGAGAGCTGTGCTCTCCCAACCTAACTGGTACGTATTCAACGCGCTGTCGATACTGGTCCCCATAAAGATCTTGGTCTTCTATATACTCATAGCGCTCATGTGGTGCATACTCGTAACTGGGAGCTTTGTGGTAGCGACTCTCTTTGCGCGACAACGGAGAGTGAACATGGTAGACCGCCTCGTGCCGAGGCTCTTCAATCGGAGTCCTAGCACGATAGTATGTCGTCTCGATTGGAGTTGGTTGCGGAGATTTGGAGCGACTGTGATAGCGCGAAGCTTGCGATATCTGTACAGAATCATCTCTACTCCTCGGCTTCCGCAATCCATGATCGGCCACGTCTGGTCGATAAATGACTGCCGGTTGAGGGGGTTCGTACGGTGCATAGAGTGCAGGGGATCGCTCTTCCATTCTGCTCCCATTGAGCGGTACTTGCATGTGTGAAGATGAACGATACTCTCTGCCGTATTGAACACTGCTTATTGGTCGTTGAGGCGGATTTGGCTTATCATCTCTTGAAGCGAAGGAGCCCAAACGTAGATGATCGAAAGTTTCTTCGTTGTTCCGGTGAACCCGACTGATATTCTCACCCTCCCACCTATGAGTATTGAAATTTTGGATGGCATGTTGCTGTCCGGGCCTACCCTGGGGTTCTTCAACCCATCGAGACATCGCTTGGACTGCCGATCCATTTCTTGATGGGACGGTGTCACTGCCATGGCCTACATTTGCACCTCGACCCAGGCTATTCAAGAATTGATCTGCGGCCTTTATGGCTCCTTCGTTTGGTGATTGAGATCGTCTCTCGAGCTTCACAGGTAGTTCTTCCTTGCCAGCTTCACTGACGTCAGCCATGGGCATATTCCTTTTGTCGGAATCTGCAGCGCCGTCATAACTTCTCATGTTTTCGTAGGCCTCTCGTATGGAACGAGCGACGTCCTGTTCCTCATGATGGCCTCCAGAACCGGAATCATGGGGCTCTGTGGTAGACGTGGAAGCCTGAAGGTGTTCTGGTCGCTCATAACTACGATCGCTCTGACTTTCGCTGAAAACTTTTCGATTTGATGCTACATTGTAGAAACGTTCTTGGGGTTCTCCGTGACGGGGTATTACGTATGGGGAACCGTGGCGACGACCATTCACAGGTGAGGGTCTAGTCGGGCCAAAATCGGTTTTGACAATCTTGCCAAGATAGGCAGGTCTGTGGGGGTCGTACTCATCTTCCCTAGGTGCCTCCGGTAGTGGTGTGTTTTGCGACAAGGGTCGAGAGGCGCTGGGTGGTCTATTGTATACTTGATCTACGATCCGGTCCCTGGCTCCTGGCAAAGGTTCAAGAAGGGATTCTGATGAGGCGTTTGGGATAGTTCTTGATCCAGTAACGTAGTCTCCTCTATATACGGGTAGTGGTCCAAGGTTACCAGCAACTCCTATTCTTGGCAAGGGAGATGGGAAGACTCCTGGGAGCGCCCACGCAATGAGGTCCAGCTTCGCATCATCCATACCTGGAGTATTGATCAAATTTGCAATCAATGGAGTTTCAGGAAGCTCTATCATTTCAAGCTTCCAGTCTAGTCTTGGGATTCCGTGAGGCGAAGGTACATTCGTAGGTGTATATGGGTTTTCGACGTGTATGTTCTTGAAGTGATTAAGTAGATGTGGTAGCGTAAAAAGCCTTCGCTCTCCAGTGCCAGCTCCAGTGTGGACGCACGTCTTGCAAGCCAGTCCGTTGAGACTTCGGACAGGCCTCATTACAGAGCTATGATCAATGCCATCGATAAACATAGCTAGACTAGGCTCATTGGTAAATCGTGCAGCGAACCTCGAGGCTGTATGTTGGATGACAACGTAAATTCGGACACTTTGAGGAATGTCCTTGATTCCGGCTGTCGCAAACCACACATCACGAGCATGTTTTGCCATATCATCCATTTGAACCCTGTACAGGTCAGTAGCTTGAGGTGCGAAGCTTCGCCCAGGCTCAAGCGTATTCAAAGGCAAAAGTTGAATTGGGAAGCCGTTGGGGCGTGGAGTCTGGGTCCCTCCGTAGACGTTGACACCTAAATCCGGAACATGCACTCGTGCCACCGTCTGTACGGCGACATGGGAAACACTTGGACGAGTATTTGGATAAACTCGCCCCAAGAAAGGGGAACCATAAGTTTGACTGTTGGTAGTTGGTTGAAAGCTGTTGTGAGCATTTTGCGAACCAGAGAAGCCTGCCGTATAACTCGAATTTTGCTGAATTGCCTGAGAAAAACTAGTATTCACAGGAGGAGGGAAAGTTTGTGCAGGTGGAGGCCCATGTGCCAAGTCCTGCTGATGGCCTACGTGCGGTGGTTGGTAGAGCTCAGGGGATTGCTGCGTAGCACTGTACGCATGAAGAGCTGGTTGAGAATCCATGCCTTGCCCGTACCCTCCATATGGCATTATCGAAGGTTGGTCACCCATTGATGGACCTTGTGGAGAAGTGCCAGCTGGTGTCGGAACTTTGTAATAAGTGGCTTTGGCCACACTAGGATTGGAGTTGAACGGAGGGTGTTCAGGCCACTCAGCCCGCCAATGGACCACCACACTGCCCATACTTAGCGTGGTTGTATGCTTTGCGGCGTAATGTTGTATTACACCTTCAAAGCCATAGAATTTGAAGTTTCCGTCACATCCATTGCAAAGAAACAATTCCTTCTGAAAATGTTCAGTCAACGGCTTGATCTTTGTATCAAAAAGCCACTTCATGTTCTCCAGTATCAACTTTCGAGTGGGGGTTCCACTGGGAGGGTCGCTTTTGATGGATTCATCACCCGCGGCAGCGGCCTCATCCTCCTGGGCGATGTCTCCATAAAATCGTCGTCGAACATATAACAATACGTCCGCCGCAAATTTTGGGCATGTATCTTTAGTGATACCTTTGCCACCGGCCCACGCATAGTCAATTCTCTCATCAGCTATTGCGCTAATTCGGTTCCGGACAGGGCTCTGAAGGTTATCCCACTCACGGTCGAAAGTTTCCTTGGTCTCTTTCAGCTGCGCTTCTTGCTGACGCCGCTGCTTATACTCGGCCTGAATGATCTGGCTCTGCTGGATCCGTTCCTGTTCCCTCCTCTCCGCATAAGGCCGTTGTGCAAGAAGACGAGGCTTCAGAACCTCCCAAGCTTGGTCTGTGAGGGGTTGCGAGATTTGAATGGCAGCCTGGAACGACTCCATATGGCCTAGAACGCCCGGAAGCAAGGGCGGTTCAAGGGATATGCAACGGCGCTCTATTTCTGCTCGTCGGGCTGCTTTGGCTTCGTTGACATCCCGGATATTACGTTCCGGTCGAGCTTGCTGAAATGCAACCTGGGGACGCTGTAAAATACTATCCGGAAACGGTGCAGCAGCTGTCCAAGGTGGCTGAAACGATGCTACTCGGAATAAATTAAATTACCGCGACTTAGGAGATTTCGAACGTAGGACTAAGAGCTTACATGAGAAGTTATGTGTGGAATATGGGGAGTCCATGGAAAGAGACGGAGCAGGGCTGCCATATTCACCATTATACTTTGTGGAAATTGGAATACTTTGAGGAGTCGATCTTTCAGATTGAATATCCCCTTTAGTACTCACGGCGCTTGGTACAGCGTTAGTGGGACCAGTGATGGCCAGAGCCTTTAGGTGAGGACGTTGATTGACTTTCTTCAGCCCTCCCTTAGCTTCCCATTGTTCCCAACGTATGGAATCATTGATCCGCTCCTTACCCTCTCCATCGAGGCCTTTGATCCATTCTTCGGCAGAAGCAGGTCCTAATTCCTTTACGTCGTCAAGTTGCCGCTTGATTTCCTTAATATGTGGCTTGTGGTAATGCTTTATCAGTTGCAGTGTCGGCGGAGGTGTATTGCCGCGAAGAACACTGTTGGTAATGAAATTGTTCGAGGGTGATATCAATGCAAAAGGAAGTGCTGATAACAGAAACGATGGAAAGCTAGACGAGAGAAGCAGGTTGACCTCCTGATTTCACAATTAGCTCGTAACTGTCAAGATATTTCTAGTGCGATTCAAATGGTGGGAGAAACCTTTTCAGAGCTGGTCTGTAAACATTGACCACAGCATCTAATACCAAAGGGCCAGATGACCCTTACACCCTTGTCCCCGGGTCCAGAATTCCATGGATTATCTGAATTGGAATTGAAACTAAGAACCTTGTTCTCACCACAAACCTGACAGTTACGGCCGCGAAGGAGTCTCCACATATCTAGTTCCTGCAGGCCTCGGAGCGGTTTTGGCAGTCCCGGACAAAAGCGCTTCCTCGAAGCCACCCAAACGGACTGTGCACTCATCGGCTTCACCACGCCACGTGGGGAGGGCACCGGCTGGCTCTCGTTGGCTTTCTCTAGAGTAAGACATGCATTAAAAGCATGATTAACACGGAGCAGGCGCCCAAGCGAGACTGGTGGAACGAAACAGAAAATATACTGCCAAAGCTCAGCGGGCAAAACATACGATGGAGATGGAATTTCAAGCGTTCCTGTAGGCGTAGCGTCATGTTCGTCGGTCTTGGATCGCTTGTTACTTGACCAATTATCCATGGGTGCTTCAAATCCATTACCGGAGAGATCGGGTTTCAAAGGGTGGCGGCTACCAGCACTATTTGGATGAACCCCGGCATAGTCCCTGTCCAGAGAAAATGGCTTCCCTAGTACGTAGCTTGCAGGAGATTGGTCATGACCTCGCTTCCGTTTGTGGTATACATTCGGAGAATGTCCATTGTGTACCGCAGCTACGGAAGTGCTGCCTCCTCTAGATCTGGAGAGCGGCTCCTCTCTATCTCCTTCTATGGTGGGAGGAGTGTTTGATCGCCTTGACCCTACGGATTCGAACATTAGATCTTCCAACAATGATTGCGATGTCTGCCTCAGCGATAGTCCGTTCTGCACAGGATGTGACTGTGATTCGTTATTCGCTGGCTCCGAGTTTGAATAGAGGTCGGACGACGAAGTAGTACTGGCAGGCGAATCCATGGCTTGGATGTAGTCTCATAGCGGACCTCTGGAACTCGGAATTAAAGCACTTTGCAATGAGTAGCGGAGACCTCCTTGGCTTTTTCAAAAGCACTGGACCCTAACAAATCTAGGAAACACGAAACAGGAGTATATGCACTTATAGAAGAACAATATGTTGCTTCAGATGGTGGGGAATAACAGTTGCAGGGCAGGTTAGGACATTAACGGAACAAATAGCTTCGAGCGGACCGAGTCAAGATGGGCAGTCGAGATGGCAGTCGCAGAACGGGAGAAAGGCTTCAGTCTTCAGGGTGAAGAGCCCGGATTCCCGATGATGTTGAGAAGTAAATGCGCTTGAGAGATGGATGATGGGAGGGGAGGTCAAGAGGGAAAGGATGGTAGAAATCCTTGGTTTCTTCTAGATCGAAGCTTGGATGGGGGAGAGAAATCAAATCTGAGGCGACCAATGGAAAGTATTCGGTTAAGCAATCTACTAGCGCCTCGTTCGCAGGGCTGACGGTGAATCCCGGCGACGGATCACGGAAAGGTCAAGGTACCTTAGGTACCTTACACAAACCACCTGCAGCTCACTACGACCTGTGCTTACAGTACTATTGACTCCCACCATTTTGCATTCTCTGTAATGGCACTTTGGGCTACTCTCATTACTCGTGTACCTTCTACATTACGACAACACTTTCAGATAAACCATATTAGGTAGAGCACTGGATTCACAAAAAGGAAATGGCGACCTTGAACCTTTCAACCAATGGCCCGTCGATCACGAAAAGCTACCAGTCGGTTGTAGATGCTCCTACTCCTTCGGGGGCTGCCGCCAAGTCGCCAACATACGGTCAATGGGCCATCTTCTCGGTGTCTGCCCCTTTGGCAAATGCCTTTCAGCCGGACGCTGGAGGAAAGGAAAGCGTGTTGAAGGTCCAAAGCACTGGTGGTGAGTACCACTGAGCATTAGGGACAGAGAATTTCGAAGCTGATTGTTACCAGAGGGCGAACTCGTTGATCTGATCGACGAATTCTCCGATGGGAGAATTCAATTCGCGTTCGTCAAAGTGAAGGATCCGAACACCACTTTACCCAAGAACGCCCTCGTCGCATGGTGCGGCGAAGGGGTTCCAGAGCGTACCAAAGGCTATTTCACAAGCCATCTAGCAGCTGTGTCCAAAGTCCTTCATGTGAGTGGATGACTCATGCAGCTCAAGATAGCGCGAGGTCTAACATGTAGAAAGGGCTACCATGTTCAAGTGACGGCACGGTCAGACCGCGATCTTACGCCCGACGGCATAATACAGAAAGTATCAGATGCATCTGGCTCCAAATACTCTGGTGGTGCTCCCCCTTTGAACGCAGGTGGCCCGCCTCCTTTAGCCAACAAACCTGCCTTCACACCAACTCGAAGCACCGGCGGTGCTGGTGGCTTCAACCCTTTAGCGAACTCGCAATCTCGTGCGAGTGCACCGAGAGACGCGAACGTTGATGAGGATGGATGGGGTCGAGATGCGCCTCCAGTCACTCGGACACAACTAGAGAAAGTACAACCTGCTTACCAGCCTACCAAAGTAAATATGCGCGAGCTAAGCTCACAGAAACCCGAACCTCCAGGGTTTAATAGTAGCCGAGATAAGGACAGCACAGGCGATAGCAATGTTGTTAAAGGAGCATATCAGCCTGTAGGTAAAGTCGACATTGCTGCCTTACGAAAACAAGCGCAAGAGACTGGCAAAGCGAACGATGAGAGGCCGACAGTAGTAAAGGGGTCTTATGAGCCCGTGGGTAAGGTCGATATCGCAGCGATCAGAGCAAGAGCACAGAAACCTACAGAGGACACAAGCACGCCACCGAGCAGTATATCTCCTGCAGTTACCGGGACTTCCGCACGGAGTGACGATCGTGGTGATCACCAAAAGTCGCTATCAGATCGCTCCGCACCGTTCAATGCTTCCGAGCGCCTGACGTCGCTACCTAAACCCAAGGTGGCAAATCGCTTTGGATCTGGCAATGGTTTCTCAGGAACTAAAGCACCACTCCCAGGCAGTTTTGGTCTAGAATCACAAAAGCCGGTAGTTCCACCTCCTACTGGTGTAGGTAAGAACTTTGCGGACCAAGGCGGGAAAACCCCAGCGCAGCTATGGGCTGAAAAGAAGGCTCGTGAGCGAGGAATCAGCGGAGCGAATGACACCAGCTCCTCTCCAGCTTCTGGAACCCCTGCATCCCCTATGACAAGCCAGACGTCCGGGGAGTGGAAGAGTGGGTACGGGGGAAAGAGCTGGGCTCCTGTGCAGACTACCCCTACCGGCCATTCTTCAGGCAGCTTGGGACAGCAACGTACTGGTGATGGAGAAGAAGCCCAGCAAGAAGCCCCCAAGTCTCCCACTGGGGGCGTGGGCGCTATTCGAGATCGGTTCAAAGGGGCACCACCTATGGGCGCTGCAAATGTGGGTTTCAATCACACAGCACCCAGTCCACCGCCTCTCGACACATCAACCAAGCCTAATTCGGGTCGCGGCGTTCCAATGCCTGGCCTCCCAACCCGGCAACCACAGCCGCCTCGAGAAGAGGAAGAGGAGCAAGAGGCGCAAGAGGCGCCCAGATTGCCGTCTCCTCCACCACAGCCACCTCGAAGCCCTACACCTCCCACACCGCCGGGCATGGATTCGGGCTCTCCCATTCGTATTGCAATGCCAGTCGGTCGAGGACATGACGAAGTTGAAGATGCCCGAGAGGAGCAGTTTTCGCCTCCACCAGTTATGCCCATTCGCTCACTTGCACAAACAATCCCACATGAAGATGATCTCACCGAAGAGTCGTCAGGCCACGATCCTGCCCGCGCCGCTGGTGAAGCTGCTGCGGCCGCTTCATTCGGCGAGCACGCGGTTCAGTCTGCACATCCAGGAGCGCATGAAAGTGGAAAGCAGGCTTTAGTACAATATGATTACGAGAAAGCCGAAGATAACGAGTTAGAGCTGAAGGAAGGAGAGTACGTGGTCAATATCGAGATGGTCGACGACGATTGGTGGATGGGTCAGAATGCGCGGGGCGAGACTGGGCTATTCCCAAGCAACTATGTCGAGCTGGTCGAGGGAGAGGCTCACACTGAGGGACAGGCAGCACATGAGACTGCTGCTCCCAGTGCTCCAGAACCTAGCCAAGGTGCGACAGCTACAGCTCTATACGACTACGAGGCAGCAGAAGGGAACGAATTAAGTTTCCCAGAAGACGCCAAGATCACGAACGTGGTGAGTAAGAGATCTCCTATGACAGGGCCACTGTACGCTAACGAGCATCAACAGGAATTCCCAGATGATGATTGGTGGTCGGGTGAGTATGATGGACAGTCGGGACTTTTCCCTGCCAACTATGTTCGGCTGGACGAGTAAAAGTGAGAAACACAACGTGCTGGCTGTTGGCGACATTCCGTGCTTCAACTGTTAGCCGCAATGTACAGTGATGTGAAGTCTGGGCAGATGACCAGAATGCAATCAGCGGCCTGTCATCGATACTCGGTCCTCATATGTCGGAATTTACTGTTACACGTACCGTAGGTAGATCGCCTCCGTTGAATTGTATGTCCTGCTTGTCTCTCCAATGTTCCATCAGCTGGGCTGTAACCAATCTTCCTTCCATCCCGCAATATTGATAAGACAAGACCACAACAACCTCCCAAAACCGTCTCCCGGTAGCGTTTAATTTGTTCCTTCCCACTTTTCTGTTACTCGTCTACTACATAAAGTATAAGAAACTCGTACACCCGTTTTTAGCGTCATCATCGCCGCACCACTATCATAACCTAGACTCCACTACTACCTGTACGGTGTACCTTCTCACCATTCGAGTGTCCTCAAAAACTGCTTCCATCTGTACCTGAAGCCTAGACCCTCGGTTCGCAGTATCTCTAGATGATACCTGGAAATAGGGGCAAATTCGACTTCGAGACACGGCGATAAGGTCCTCACAGCCGCCACCGCCTAATGCGTAGCTGTATGCCATCTGCTGACGAGGGGCTAGATCGATGCTGTGATTCGAAACTTAAGGGGATCTTTTACTGTACAGCAAATATTACGACCACTGTCAAGGTCTATTAATTGCATCGCAAAGAGCATTAGGAGATGGAGTAAGGATTTCAACGCAAACTCTGTGAGGAATTATGGAGCGAATTGAGATACGGGATAATATTGTTTGATCAGCTCAGATTATGCCTGCACTTTGGCCACCTTGTACGGCAATCGAAAGCTTCTTCTGCGTGTAGGGAATGAGAAAGTACAGGCTAGAGTTATGAAAGAGTAGAAATGGAGGGATATTTGCGTCAACTTATCCTGTTGTGGTTGATGAAGTGCGGCAGGTGAATTGTGGGATTCAGATCCAATGCTACAATATTCCTTCGGCCCTCCGGACCAAAAGCGGCGAACAAATACCATCCGATCATCGTCTTACTATCGTGGTTTCAGAAGAGCTAACCAACCTGCTGCCAAACCCTTTCTCGCCCTCATATGTTGGGGTGATAGCCATACCGTATTTATAAGGCATGGTTTCTCCTGCAATCAAAGCCTTGTGGATGACTGTATCATGTTTTGCAAATCCCACTCGCTCAAAATTGCAAGCACAGATCGCCCTTACATTTCCTGGAGTATGAGCTGGTAAAATCATAGCGCCCTCGCCTCTTGTGGTCCTCAAGGACATGGCCAGCTTCGTTGATGACGCTAGTAATTAGGGTAGCGCTTTTGCGATCGACGCCATGCTGTTTAGCTTTATCTGGGTGCCATGTCTGAACAAGTGCACGGCGACGGGCACGGATAGCTTTAGTGGAGGCGTCAAATTCAACACCGAGAGTTTTGTAGAGATCAGGGTACGCGAGCCAGGAGAACGCATTGGGAGGGTAGCGATGACAATAAGTAGCTAGATGTGTCAGAATAAGCAGCCCGAGAAAACCCACTAAGGGGTTGACACAGAAATTGCGTTTATACCGTTGGAGCTGACCGGATCTATGAGATCCGCCACACAGTTCCACAGGCACTCTGATTTTGCAGTGTAGGAGCTCATGGATTCAATACTCGGAAGTATTGTTGTTATAACAAAAATGCCGACCAGCAAATAGAAGGAATAGCTTAGAATCTTGCCGAAGTATGTAGATATGGTTTTGGGAAGTCCTTTCGAAGGCACGACAGCGGTAGGACGCCGAGTATTTGACGAAAAGGAAATGGATTCGACGCCGATCTCTTTCGAACGGTCAACGGGCTGCTCTTTGCGTTGAAGCCCGGCATCTGCCTCTCTAAGACGATCAACTAGTATCTGTTTGCTTTGAAGTCCGAGAAGCCCGACGTCGACCTCTATTAAACGATCAACCAGTTGCTCTTTACTTTCGAGGTCGGCGTCGGCGTTTCTCAAACGACAGACCAGTTGCTCTTTGCTCTTGAGTCCGGCATATGGGATGCTTCTACGTCGAAGACGTGCTTGAAGCTGTACCTTCGTGAGCTCATTGTATATAGTTTTCATGAGCGCGTGAAGAGCTCGAGCTATGAAACTGGAAGGAACGATAGAATCAGAGCTTTGTTCACTATTAACGTGTAACATTTCCGCTGTACCCACGTTTGCAGACCTGCGTGCCGGAGTGGCATGAGTGTCTTCTTTGTTTGCATCTCTGCAAACGGCCATGGGATAAGAGCGAGCCTTATAAGGAAGCAGGAACAGAAGTCGACATGAGCGTAATCTGGCTTACCAGATTTCGATATTCACATATCTATCAGGTAGCAACCGTTAAGGAAACAGATATCGAAAGACTATAAGAGAACGTGACTTCAGGCCTATCTTACTCCGTGCACGCTCGTTGCACATCGAGCGATTCCGAAGCTTAACAACCAGCCATCCTATACCTAAGCTCATGATCTGGAAGTCGGACTTTCTTTCTCTAGTCCTGTCATCATTGTTGCGAACGAAAGGTCTCGATTAGTGCTCATAACGTTGGGCCACTCGTTGGCTATTCGCTGTCTACTCCTTCATCGATCTGGAACCGTGCAAGTTCAATTATGTCACAGCTATCGAAAGGCATGTTGCCAACATTGAAGGTGTCAGTAAACTATCTGGATTGGCACAAGCATAGAAGATCTGTGCAGAAACTGTGAATGGCAAATGACACTAGGGAGTCAGTCACAGGATTCGTTGTTGCAGCTCGATGGACACCGTTCGCAAGCTTGTAGTAAATCTTCCATTTCAAGTAACAGTCTGCGAGAGACCATTGACATGCATTTGAAATGTAGTCGATGTTACGGCGTAATTGCTGCCTGATCAAGTAATCTACAGGGCCAATGAGGAGATATTGAGGATACCTATCACATGCTGCGCAGCGCAGGCGTAAATCGTAGACCGGAGAAATCCGGGTCTAGGAAGTCAAAACAAGCAGAGAGAGGAAAAGAAGGTTGCGGCTTTACTCTAGTTTGACTTATCCTGTCGTTCGCCCTGATCCAGGTCTACATCTCTAATTGTTCAGCGGGCGAATCAGCCTGTGACGTTGCGCGTGTGACGCGAAGCTGGTCTTCTTCTCCATAATCCGAAGTTGGTATCTTTCGTTTGACCAGCTACAATGGCTGCTCTGGGCGAGGACCTCCTCGGTACCGTCAACAAACTCCAGGACCTGGTGTTTAACACTATTGGCAATGATTCTCTGGACCTTCCCCAAATTGTATGCCCCCCTCATGGCTCTCCCATCTCTGTGCATTCGGAGCATTGTAGCTGACCGAGTCCTAGGTCGTGGTAGGGTCGCAATCTTCTGGAAAGTCGTCAGTGCTAGAGAACATCGTTGGCAGAGATTTCCTGCCCCGGGGAAGCGGCATAGTGACGAGACGACCCTTGATCCTACAACTCATCAATGTCCCCTCCGAGCGAGATGACAAACCGGACAGTGATGAGGTTCATGTGCCGCACACGGCGGCAAGCGTGGCTGGGCAAGGGGAGTGGGCAGAGTTCAATCATCTCAGTGGACGGCAATTTCGAGACTTTGCGGAGGTCAAGAAAGAGATTGAAAATGAGACGGCTAGGATAGCAGGGAGCAACAAGGGTATCAACAGACAGCCCATCAATCTCAAGATTTATTCGCCGCATGTTCTCAGCTTGACGTTGGTCGATCTTCCCGGTTTAACAAAGGTGCCTATAGGAGACCAGCCAGGTGATATCGAGAAGCAAACCAGAAATCTGATATCCGAGTATATTGCAAAACCAAACAGTATCATCCTGGCAGTATCACCAGCGAATGTTGACATCGTCAATTCGGAAGCACTGAAACTGGCCCGGCATGTCGATCCAATGGGGCGGCGGACAATAGGCGTGCTCACCAAGATCGATCTTATGGATCATGGAACGAACGCCTTGGACATTCTCTCTGGCCGCGTGTACCCCCTCAAACTTGGCTTCATTGGCGTTGTGAACCGATCACAACAGGATATTCAGGGAAACAAGGCACTGGCGGATGCCCTTAAATCGGAAGCGGACTTCTTCAAACACAACCCTGCTTATCGAAATATGGCCACTAGATGCGGAACCCAATTCCTCGCGAAGACTCTCAATACTACACTCATGTCCCACATTCGAGATCGATTGCCAGATATCAAAGCCAGGTTAAATACTTTGATGGGCCAAACTCAGCAAGAGCTTGCCAGTTATGGTAACATGCAATTCAGTGGAAAGGAGCATCGTGGATCTCTGATACTACAACTAATGACTCGTTTCGCCTCATCTTTTATTGCATCAATAGACGGAACCTCCACGGAGATATCAACGAAAGAGTTGTGTGGTGGAGCAAGAATTTACTACATTTTCAATTCCGTATTCGGCAATTCTCTAGAAACAATCGACCCTACTACAAATCTTTCAGTCCTCGACATCCGAACAGCGATACGTAACTCCACGGGTCCACGGCCCAGTCTCTTTGTGCCCGAATTAGCCTTTGACCTACTCGTTAAACCCCAGATTAAGATGCTGGAGGTACCAAGTCAGCGCTGCGTTGAACTGGTGTACGAAGAACTTATCAAGATCTGCCACACTTGTGGCTCGACCGAACTCTCCCGGTTTCCCCGACTCCAAGCCAAACTTATCGAGGTCGTCTCAGACCTCCTCCGAGAACGGCTTGGTCCCTCCTCAAGCTACGTCGAATCCCTCATTTCCATCCAACGCGCATACATAAACACCAACCATCCCAACTTCCTGGGCGCCGCAGCCGCGATGTCCTCCGTCATCCAAAACAAGCAAGAAAAAGAGAGAAAAGCTGCCGTGGCCGAGGAGCGGAAGAAGCGAGAACGACGGCGGATGAAGGAGCTCTCCGGTGGTGCCAACGGCACGGAAACCCCTGAAGACGATGAAGAAGCCCAGGAAGAGAACAAAATTGTCACGGGTCTCCCCGTCCGTGGCCGCGTATCAAAAGCTACAAGAGGGATGTCCCCTGCCATTGCCCGTCATCACGAAAATGGGTATGCCCCGGTCAACGGACAACGCTCCAGCTCGCCAACGAACTCCCACTTTGGTGGAAACCAAGCGCCTGGAAACACCAAAGACTCCTTCCTCAACTACTTCTTCGGCAAAGATGGCGGTATCCCCTCGGTTGGAGGCTTCAACTCCAGCACCGCAGTTGGCGGCACAGCAGCAGCAGCAGCAATGGGAAACAGACACGTTAGTCACAATTCCGAGCCGAGCTTTAGTCAGAGTATAAGGCGCGGGGAAAACAGACTCACGGAGCGTGAGCGGCCTTCGCCCCTGCAAACGCAGTACAGCCAGGATGACTACTCGAATAGGGATTACGAGTATGACTCACAATTTGTAAGTCGCCCTACCTCCCAGCATCGAACCCCCCTCCAGAGCCCACTCGAAACTAATCCCCAACCCCCCAGCCTCCTTCCTCAGATTTCGACACCCCTCCGGACCTCACTGATCGCGAAGCCCTCGAAACCGAACTCATCCGCCGCCTCATCTCCTCCTACTTCAACATTGTCCGCGAAACCATCGCCGATCAAGTCCCCAAGGCTGTCATGCACTTGCTCGTCAACCACAGCAAGGACGTTGTGCAGAATAGGCTGGTGTCGGAGTTGTACAGAGAAGATCTGTTTGGCGATTTATTGTATGAGGATGATGGGATTAAAGCGGAGAGAGAGAAGTGTGAGAAACTGTTGGCTACGTACAGGGAGGCAGCGAGAATTGTTGGGGAGGTTTTATAGGGGTTAATCGAAGGGGAAGGGAGACGGGAGGAGAGACGGGGAGGGAGAGAAGGGAACGAGGTGGCAAAGTGGAAGGGGGGAAAGATGAGGCTGTATTTATAGGTCTCGGCTTGCTGTGGGCTTGCAGTAGGCCAAAACCACTTGTTACCGAGGCCGCCGCTACAGAGTCTGTGTATTGTAGCCAGGATTCGACTCACCCCCTTTTTGTCCTGCTTGATGTAGTTGATATGCGGAAGAAGGGGCAGTTGATAGCTCTTGAATAGCATGTCTCCGGTATGTATCGACGGTTTTTTTTGGAGATCTGGAGCGGTTAATTTCGACTCTCAGGACGTCCGTACATGTGCATTTCTCGAACATAGGATTAATTAGGCTCTGTAGTGACAAAGACGCCGTTGCGATGTGTCCATGAGGCTCATTACCTTTTCCCATGTGCTGTGATATTTCAGTAGGATTTCCTCCTCCCTGCGTTCTTGTGCCCTATCCGCAATGTGCGTCAGGTCTTAATGTCTTCTTAAGGTACTCTCACGGCCTTATGTCCTTTGCCAGTTGGAAGTCTGTTCTTGTCACCGTCCGTCGAATGATCGATATAGAAGTTCTCCATTTATCATCGCTTTGTCAGTACTTTGACCGATTTCTAGTCATGGATTATGATCATCCGAAGAACAAAAAATAAAAGACACGAAAATTATTTTCAGGCTCTTATCAGTTTAGCCTGATGAGCTGTAATGCTACATTTTCCTAGTTCTATTAGTCTTCCCGATCCTCTGCCCCTCCCAAGCCCAAACTCCAGCGCTGCCAAATACTACTACCGACCCGGCCACCACGCCCGGCGGTAGATGGTTGCCAAATAACCATATACTCGCAAAGAGACTGACAAGTTTCCGCACGTTCAAGACGATGGTGACGCCGAGTGCGGACGTCCTTGCCCCAAGCAGATTTACCCCCCTTATGCAGGCATATTGGGTTAGGGCGTTGAGGGTCAGGGTGATGATATGTTTTGGTATCCCAGGAAAGGGGAGGGGGAGGAGGGGTTTGAGGAGTATGGGGGGGAGTTGGGGGCGGGTAGAAGTTTTGTTTGATGATGTGCTGAGCGATAGTTGGCTATAGGAAGGTGACAGTTGTATGGGCGCAGAGTCAAGTAACTGTCCGAGTTGGCCAGCTAAAGAGGGGAAGAAAGGCAGGAAGAGCGGCAACGAGAGAAAGTGGCTGTAGAAGAGGTTTTCGTGCCAGTAAGTGCCGTAGGCTGCGTAGGTGAGTTGGGTGTAGAGGCCCATTATGGCGGAGAGGATTTGGGCCAAAAGAAGAATGAGAAAGCCGGTGAGGAAGGACGGGGTAGAGGTCGAGGATGTGGAAGAAGTATTTTTGCCCTGTATTAGTGGTGAGAAAGACTTTTGCGATTGTTGACGTCTAGTGACGGGGATAATCTGATGGTACCTTCGACCGGGCATCCGCCATTGCAGCCACAATAATCCCCAGTGTAAGCAACCCCACACTAAACACCTGCATCCTCGTATACCTTTTCCCCCAGATAAACCCCACGAGCATGGTGGTGACGCTCCCACCACTACGCAGGATGATGTGCACAGGCACAGAGATAGCGTAGCTGAAAGCGAAATTGTTGAGGAGGTTGACAGTGAAGAAGAGGATGATGTTAGGGAGCCAGCGCGCGAGGGGAATGGCGCGGGGTTTGAGGAAGAAGGGGGGGTGGGCGGCGGAGAAGTGGGCGGGAAAAGTGAAGAGGGCGGTAAGGAGGAATTGGATGAAGGTTATGAGGAGGCCTGGGGGTGTTAGTTGCATCGTATGGACTGTCCAGAAAGAGCTGGTTGTAGTGTACCACTCTGAGGTTCTTCTCTGCGTACACATTGTCAGCAAGATCAAGGAAGCCGAGGACGTGCTTCCATGACTCACTTTACGATCATCTCTAAAGCAAAGACCTAGGGCACGGTCTATCAGCGTCGTAATGATCGAGTCAAGAGATCGAGAAACTAGCATTCGAGCAACAGCCTCCAAAAATCAAACCCATGGTCAATGCCCAGCTCAGCATGGCAGGCAGCATCGCCTGTATCATGACCCCTATGGCGGCAATTGCTCTGGCCCACGAATAGCGACCATCGGTGTCGTAGTCGGGCTCAGCCTTCTCCAGCGAAGGAGCTGCATTGATCTGCTTGACTCCCGGGGGCGGCAGGCTTTTTGGCGACGGGCTCACAGCAGCTTGTCGCCGGCGTAGACCATTCGCGGAAGCCATGATGGTGCGGTTGTAGCGATATATGAAACGACAATGGGGGCTTTCGAGTTGTCTTTACATCGTCTCACTCCTTGGAGGTTGTTACAACGTTCGATGCACGTCTGACAAATCCGGCTGATCTGATCTGATCTGATCTGATCTGATACTGTAGATCTACTCAGGGCTTCCAGGGTTTCGGTGTGGACGGAAGATTTCCCGGTTAAGCCCTGATAGGGCTGCCGCCGTCTTACTGTAAAACAACATCAATGGGTTAATGCACTTCAGTCCATATTCACAGCATGGAGAGTGATCGTATGTAGAGCATGGCAACAGAGGACCTTGTAATCATCTACGGTTTGTCTGAGTCTACCCACGCTACGCCAGACTATGCCCATCCGCCATCTTCACCCACTACCCATCGTTCAACTATGAGCTCGTAAGACGCGTTAATAAGAGTCTTGGAGTCTTGTCTCTTCATCGTCGTTTCCCGGCTGCACTCGTTCCATTTCATAACCGAGGCTCGATTCTTAGTCCTGAGACTGTTCGTGCCTATCATATCGATGTTCAGCGGATCATCCGCAAAAGGATGTCGGCATTGCATGCAAGGTTGAAAACTTCACCGCAAGCACATAATAGCAGATCGAACAGAATCGAAAGCAGTGTTGCTTACAATGCCGAAAAAACAAAGAGCTGCAGTCCGTGGTGTTAGTATTCGGCTCATTAAAAGAGAGCAAGAGAAAAACATACATTGTTCGTCGCCGCGATCGCTATGCTGTCCTCGAATGGATGCCAGCTCATATGCAAAATTTTCTTGTTGAAATCTATCTGATCCGCGTCGGTCTCCTTTCTCATTCTCCCGCCTTGAGCTCCGGCCCCTGAAGCTGGACTTCCTGCCCTCGAGTTACCCTTCTTGCTGGCCGGTCCGTTGGTAGGACTTGTCCCGGAATTAATCGGTGTTGGAACGCCAACCTTCTTGGCCTTGAAAGCTGACTTATCGGCTTGCAGGACAACTTCCATCTCCTTGTCTGGATCCGAAGGGTAAATCATGAAGTTATTGTTGTAGCTACCAGTCATGACATTCTTGGCATCACCAGAAAACACGACTTCGAATTTGTCGAAGATGCTATCATTCTCATACGTATCACAGAGCCGTGGTCTCAGATGCTCATGGATAGGAATAGTCTTCACAGGCGTGCGTTCCATGTTGACATCCCATATCTTGACTGTTAGGTAGTCGCGAGAGAGGATATATCGGCCGTCGTGTGAAAATCGCACGTCAGAGATCGAGGAAATGATCTCGGAGAAGAACGAACGAGACGAAGGGTCTTCTTCTTGCTCAAACTCTGAAGCATAGCACGTTAACATTTAACAGCATGAGCAAAGTAGGAAAACTTACGTTTGGCATGGTGATCGCACAGAGCACTCTCTCTCATATCTGCAAGCTTAATGGTGCCTTTCGAACTCGCATACATAAACCAATTACAGCTCTGCGGGTGAAATTCTGCGGCGGTGATCACCTCAGTCAGTTCTTCCATGTTTGCGGGTTTGATGTCAACGATGTTGAAGCTCTGGTCTTGTATATTAAGATTCCATAGGTTTATGCGTAGATCATCACTGCTAATAAAGGTCTCTCCATCACTGTTGACGGAAATGCTGTTTATGTGATAAGCGTGGGCGTTTGCGTAGGTACGGCGGGGCACGGCGGCAACAACAGTATCATGATGGGTCAGGCGAGGAAGTTTAAGAGACGCGGCATTCCGAAAAGAGACGTTGGGATTCGGTCGTGGAGGACCGCCGCCGCCGCCAACCGCGCCTCCTGGCGTGAGATCATGGGAGAGGTTGTTCTCCGCCACCACTTTCAGCGACTTCTCGAAGACTTTCCATAGTTTTATCGTCTTGTCGTTTGTGGAGAGTAAATAGTGAGACGCATTCTGCCTTCGACACCACTTGATCTTGTTGATCTTCTCTTCTATCTCCAACGACTTGAGGTAGTCAAATTCGGGTTCATGGGACTGGAACTCGGTGTGGAACTTGTATTCGCAGGTTTTTTTCTACTGAGCGTCAAACTTGCAGAGGACATAGAGAGCAGAGCCATATTATATCATGGAAGTAGCTTCGCCTAGTTGAGACATGCTACTCACTGTTTCGTTTCTCTCGAATAGTACAACCCGTCCTCCTTTGTCGCCTGTCGCCAGGTAGTTACCTGTATGGTCGAATTCTACTGTGGAAATTATATCCGCTGTGATCGCAGGAGTTTGTCAGTGGATGCGCACGGTCGTGGAAATCCGCATCTCGTCTGATGTTCACTGACCTTCTGTGATATCCTCAACGTCTCCCTTGTCTCCAAAACATCTAGATTTAGATTTTAGCCAGTGGCCCAACTCCGAATCCCAGGCCTCTTTGTTGGCCAGCTCATCCATGCTTGTGTGTGAGAAAGGGCGTAGAAAGAAGGAGCACTATATCGGGGGAGCGTCGGAATTGAAGGAACAACGTGCCGGAACAACACCGGCCTTTTGCGACCATGCTTCACATATCAATACATGGTGAATGAAGAAACACTTACTGTGTAAACTTCCACGTAGGAGAGCCAGGCTCTTCGGCCACCATCTTCCCAGAACCTCCTCAGTAGCTGCAGAACCCTTCAGAGGATGTCTGAAACACAACAGAAGCTGTGGAGACCTTTCTCAGATCTTCTTGATTGCTTGACCCAATGTCTCCCAGCTACCACTATAACTCTTCCTACGCCAGCTCTTAATAAGTGTCCTAATAGCCGTTGCCGACGAAATGGATGGCGTGGGGAGACCTTTGATAGCTTCGGCGCGTTTGTCGTTGTAGCGTTAAGCCTTGCTCTTCCGCGTCAAGCTTCCTACACAATAACGACGCTCTGTCGTGCAGTCTGACATGCCCCCAAGCGATGTTCGTGTTAATTGTGTGTATGACGAGGTTGCAAGTAGATACTGGGGTCTAGAAGTGTTCTAGTTGTAACGAAGATGCCAAGACCAGGTTGTGCCTTAGCCGGCCTTGCAGAGCCGCCAAAACTGCGTCACCAGAACACGTTAATCCCCATTCGATTCCTCCACCACCTGCTATTTCACCATCTCATCAATCGACCAATCTCGAAGGACCGTTACACTAAAGCCACAAGACAACCGAATACAACTACGCTCCGAAAATTTACAGTCACACTTACTCCGAAATGAAAATTGCTATTGAGCATAGCCAAAAGGGGTCTGGATATCTTCAATATTTGGTCCTGGAGATAACCCATGCAACCGTTGGTCCTGCTATCTCGGATCATATCTGCACCTGAGAGAATCTCATCAGGATCACTGTTACACCCTGATCGTTGTCAATTTTCTCATGTTTCATATCATCACTGCGACTATAATCCCCGTTATCTAGCGCGCCACTTTCTACCTCAGTAGTTCTTTTCAAGCCTCGTGATCCTATTGGAAGTGTATCAGCTATAGCTTGATTAAGATGAGCCCACAGCAAAGCAAGGACACCTCCAGATTGGCCGCTTCTCAAGCTGACGTTACACCCGGAGCACAGCAAGGGTCTGCAGGATCAGTAGCTGGACGTATCCAAGCGTCTGCTTCTGGCTTAGTACGCGAGTCTATTCTGAACCCTTCCGCAAGCTCTATTACTGGGAGCTTGGCTTCCTCTACCGCAAATGCAAGTAAAGGAGGCTCAGGGTCGAGCTCGGCTGGTCCTTCGCAAACTACGCTCTCATCAATATCCGCAGATGCACAACCTTCATCGGCTCATAATTCTCCAGACTCTACGAGGGAATCAACTGAGTGGGAATCTTTTCGTTCGCAGCCCAGGCACGAGAAGAGTAATGATACCGTTGATAAAATTCGTTTTGAGGATTTCATGTCCCAAAACTCCGGGCTTAGTCTTTCGGAAACACCTCAATGGCCAGAGATAGGGGGGGATGTCAGAGACATTGAGGAGAAACCGGTATTGCGCTCTCATTTATCCAGGAATAGCGTTCCATCGGGTAAGGCTCTTCAACATGATATTTCTGGCCACACTGCATCAAAGACCACAGGGCTTACTGATAGCGACACCGATGGCGCCGCCGTCGTAGCTTTGCTGTCAGATCCAAATCTCTGTAAAGATGAGGACCCAATCGACTCTTCGATTTTTGAGATGGAAAACAATTCCAATGTTCAGCCAAAGATCCTAGAAGTGGATGCGCAGGCAGCGACGCCATTCAATCAGGTGTCGGCAATTAATCCCTTGGACTTGTTGCCTGATTTCAAGGGCCCCCAAAATGATTTCAGTACAACCCGACCTGCCAATCTATCCGCTGCGACATCGAATTTATCGGAAGGCTACATGTATGACAAAAGCCAGTTGCAATTACATCATGGTGACCTTCAACCTTGGCTAGATATGTTGAACAAGTATCAAGACGAGGTCTGGGGAGATATGCTACTCTTGGTGCAGGAAGCCCGTGAAGAGGCTAAAGCCGCAAAAGAATATATTCCTGAAGACCAGCCTGCCACCAGACGGTTGAGAATGCTGCTAAAACATCTAACGTGATCGGTAACCAAGGAGGCCGATCCATTATCGTGGTACCCTCATATGACTTCGGGTTGTACTTCAGAGTAGACGAATAGAGTAGTCTTGATCCAGTGTCTACCCATTCCACGGCGGCGAAGCAGTCTGCCTTGAACACTATAAAGGCCAAATTCGAAGAAATAACACAGAAAGTCCTGAGAAGTTGGCGGCCTGGTCACCGTGAAACACATCAAACTGAACGCAGTGTACACGATCTTCCTCAGAAGAGCGATGATCATCAAATAGAAGGACGACTAATAGTAAGACTTGATTCTGAGGGAAGCACGCTGCGGTAACGCGTTGTTGAACTTATTACCATATTTCGATGTCATATATTGACTATGCTTCAGCTAAACGGTACGTAGCAATATTGGATACTGGGTTACAAACACTTATGAAAACTCATAACAAGGCGCTTGGAGTTACGGAGGAACCATTTCTTCAATCACACGAGCTGCACCGAGCACTGCCGTGCCTGATGCCAGAGACGATATTGGTCGGAGTCGCAATCTATGTCGCTCGAGGAAATGGTCCATGGGTTTACGGGATTTATCTTCTACACTGTCGTATCCATAGGGCGCAAGGCAGCAAGGCCTGAGCTCTACAGACCACGTATTGAAGCCAAAGATAAACTTAATCTAAGGATACTTAGACTCTCCGGGCCGTACATTAATGATTATCCACGAAAGGCAATATGCGCGTCTCCTTTGTCAAAGAGTTTGGCGAGTATTAAGACTTTTGTGATATCACTCTTATACAGTAATCTAGTGTGAACTCTCCCATTCCTTCATAACTTTCAGGGATCTCTCGAAAGTCCACATCGTGATTGCACTCGCCGGTGCCGACTTCACCAAACCAATGCCTAATCCTCTATACAAGCCTTTCCAGCCCTCTTTGACGGCAATGGCTTTCCCTGTGACCCAGACGCCTTTCCCATATATTGGAACCTTCCCCCCAGCAAACGACGCCCTTCTTGGCCCCTGTACCTGCAGCCGTTTCCGAATCAGATCTAGTGGGAAGACTCCAGTTTTTGCACACACACCTGCAAGCACACCAGCAGTGGCATCGCCAGAGCCGAATGGAAGGGAGAGACTCGCCAGCGGCGGACGAAGCGTCTCATAAGCACTGAAGAAAAGTCCCATGTAGGGCAAGATCTGCCCCACCCCGGCTCCCACTCCCTGAAAGAAGCCTTTCACACCCTCCTCCCGAACAATATCACGGAGACTACTTCGCAAACTTGTATACACTTTATCTGTGCCCTGAGCGGCGAATCGCGTGCGTAGTAGATCCAATGGGTAGGTTAGGGTTGTTGCGGCTGCGCCTGAGAGAGCGCCAGAGATGAAGGATTCGGCAAGCGCTGGGAGAGAGCATGGCTCTAATGACTGGCTGGTCAGTCGGTAGGCGGAGAACTGAATGGAGCCGTAGGCTACGTAAAGCAGCTCGGCAGGAACATTGCCTTTCCAGAAGGCCTGAGTGAGACACAGTATCAATAAACGTTGCTCAGTTAAGTCTTAATAACATACCTTAATGCCTTCATTACGGAGGATAGACTTGAATGTGCCTGTAGTGCCCCTATCCGCTCTACTGGTTTTTCGAAAGACAGGGTCTGATAGAGAGTAAATTTGAAGTTGCATTCGTATCTTCAGCACGTCCAGAGGAGCTATGCAAAATCTTCATGCCAGTGAGCCTTTTAAACAATGTTGTTTCCTCTGGAGGATGCGTACCTTGACACGAGCCCGGCAACAGCTCCTGCAATCATTACCTGCTGTTTCGAACCCTACATCATATATTGGTATTGAGACCTGAGAAGAACTCTCACGGAACCAGACCTCATCTTTGAGATGCTCCCCACCTCCAGACATTCACCTAACATCCCCCCCAGTTGCTCATGGTATTTAGGATTCAGTTGCAACAATTCGCAAAAGTTGTAGTTGTTATAAACCACCGGGCGCCTGTCGGAAACGCGGAAGTTTGCCGAAGAATCAACCCCTTTGCTCCTCGAATACTAGTACTACCGAGACATGCCTTCCATGACTTCTCTCCCTCACCAACCCCATGGTATTCTAGGCCAGTCTCCAGGCCCTAGTCAAGATCAACAATGGCTTCCCGGACAACCTCATGTCTCCGCGGATTACAAATCATCAGACCGAGACACCAACTACTCCATACTCAGACCTCCCGGGGTCTCCCAGCGTTCAATAAATTTCGGAAACTGCGTCCAACTCCTCAACAGGTCATAATCAGTAATAAAGGCAGAACATACGCGTTCAATGAGATCTTTTTAAGAGACTCTTGTCCCTGTGCTCGCTGTGTTGATCCATCCACAAGTCAAAAACTCTTCGATACCGCTAGCATACCATTCACGCTGAAAGTCACACAATCAGAAATTCAGTCAGATGGAAGTCTTCATGTAATATGGAAAAATGACATCCCCGGATACGAAGATCACACGAGCGTTTACCCCCCAACCTTTTTCTTGTGGAATCCTGGGCTTGGATCCTGTTTGACAACTACGCAAGAAGTTCTGCCGCGGAGAATATGGAACCGAGATTTCATTACACAGAACAGTGACCCTGTTGATTATGCCTCATACATGTCGTCGCCAGCTACGCTGCATCGAGCTCTTGGTCATTTGCAGCATTACGGCTTGCTCTTTCTCTCCTCTGTTCCGTCTGATCCTGGATCCATAGAAATGATTGCAAACCGCATTGGTCCAATACGCAATAGTTTTTACGGTTCAACTTGGGATGTCCGATCTGTCCCGTCTGCAAAGAATGTTGCATACACTTCATCACATTTAGGTTTTCATATGGTGAGCAGGTGCTCTATCTTAGTCAGTTAACTTTAGTCAGCTTTAACCACAACCGTTGGAGCAGGATCTACTCTATTGCGAAACTCCACCGAAGCTACAAATACTACATTGCATGAAAGCCAGCATGGCTGGCGGTCAAAGCTTGTTCAGTGACACCTTTAACGCCATTGAGAGAATGGAATTAGCCTTAGTAGAATCCCTTGCAAACTTCGACGTCACGTATCATTACAGAAATGATGGCCAACGGTTTCAGCGGACTCGGAAAACAGTTGAATATATTCAAGGGTCTAAAGCATCGCGTAAGGATTTAATGGCCAACTCTCAGGCGAGTATACCTCATGTCAAAGCCGTGAACTGGAGCCCACCCTTTCAGGCACCCTTCATACGGGGCATCGGCCCACCAATCCCCACAGAGGAACGATATTCTTCTTATCTCTGGGCTTACATGGAAGCTGCCAAGGTTTTCAAGAGCCTAATAGAAGATGACGGTGCAGTATTCGAGACCAAAATGGCACCAGGAACATGTGTGATATTCGACAACCGCAGAATAGTACACGCTCGGAAGGCGTTCGATGGCGAAGAGGGCGAAAGATGGCTTAGAGGGGCGTACATTGACGAAGATACCTTCCAGAGTCGCATGATTGTATTGAATGCAGAATTCGGACACTTCATACCATGAATGTGGGTATCGAAGCAGGTGGATGCTCCAAAAGTTAAAAGTAGTGCACATGTAGAGAAATGATCCTTGGCTTTACAATTCTATACGTTGTCTATATTGATAGATCTGGTCACTTTTAGAGCGCACCTACAATGTACCACCTTTTCACGTCTTTACTCAGCATATTGTCCGTCGTTCTCAAGATTACTCCGTCTTATAGAGTATATAGGTGATAGAGGAGATATTCACTTTAAACACTATTTATTGTAGCAGCCAGAATTGAATACTTAAGATTACCTAACTTCCAACTCTCATCTATCCTGATTGGCTAACCGAGCGCTTCTCTAGAGCCGCGTTAGATAGGCGACAGGCGCATGGCATCATCGTTCAGTACCTTATCTCCGAGATTTGCAAGCCCTCACACTTTGCTTTTCAATCGTATTACAGACAAAACACCTACAGCAGCAAAAAGTCCAAGTTCTGTCAAATATCTTCAAGTCCAGAATTTGACGACCGATTGTCCGTTGCCGACTGCTCCCAATTCTTCTCACACGGTTTCCGGCCTACCTTTACATCCTCCTGTTAACGCCACCACTATCACCATGTCCGAAGTTACTGAAATTACGACCGTTCCCCAATTCCATACTACCATCTCCTCCCTATCACCCACCGCCCTTGTCTGTATCTCTTTCCACACACCCTGGGCCGCCCCTTGCACCCAAATGTCCCTCATCCTCCGCACCCTCGCCTCCTCTTACCCTCCGCAACAACCCCCTATCGTCTCATTCCTCTCTTTAGACGCCGAGCAACTACCCGATGTCTCAGAATCTTATGAAGTGACGGCAGTGCCGTTCCTAGTGCTGCAGAGGGACGGAAAGGTATTGGAGAACGTTAGCGGGAGTGACGCCGGCAAAGTGAGGGAGGCGGTGGAGCGGTGGGCGGACAAGGGTGGGAATACATCGAAGGTATTACCGCCAGCGCTGGATGCCAAACGGAGGAATGAAGAGCAAACAAATGGAACTGGCTCTAGGGAGGCGACAAAAGATCTCAGTGGTTATACGCCTAGCTCGAACGATCCGGCCACCGCACCAGAGATGTCGTCAACCCAAGGGCAGAAAGAGGAACTTGACAAGCGCATCTCTGAGTTAGTGAAAGCCGCGCCAGTAATGCTGTTTATGAAAGGCACACCCAGTGCGCCACAATGCGGCTTCAGTCGGCAGCTTGTCGGCTTGTTACGAGAGCAGGGAGTGCGGTATGGGTTCTTCAATATCCTGGCGGATGAGGAGGTGAGGCAAGGATTGAAGGTCTACAGCGAGTGGCCAACGTTCCCGCAGCTGTATTTGAAGGGGGAGTTAGTTGGGGGGTTAGATATTGTGAGTTTTTCTTTGCTTGATGATGGTGGGGGTTCAATGATTGGATCTATGCTAATCATATTGATTCTCTAGGTGAAAGAGGAGTTGGAGAACGACGCTGCATTCTTCGATGACTTCGCTGCTGCACCGAAGGGAAAGGGAGGGATGGCGGCGCCCGAGGCGCAGGCGCAACCTGCGGCGGCTTAAAATATCACAAATTATGGAAGAGTGACGATATTGTTACATAATAAAACGGGATACGAACCATTGAATGACTCCACGATTTATTACGTAACGTTACGGAATACGGCCAGAAGACTTATAGATGCTCGAACTTACTTTTAAAGTCCCGATATTAGTTCACCCCCTTCTCCTACATGTACAACCTTCACTCTGCCTCATGCACCCTCCTTCGATACCGGTATCAAGATTAAATAACCATATCCATGAGTACATATAAATCTCAGCTGTAGCCTCTTGTGGAAAATATCGAGCGCTGAATTAGACTATAAACCAAATTGTTGCAGCGTTTTGACTACAGTCTTACTTCATCAAATGCATCGTTTTGTTTTGTCACTTTCAATGCTCCTTTCAAAGCCGCATATATGTTTTGTCTGCTCTGTGAGGAAATGAACATTTCGACACCCACGACCTCGTTGCCCTCCACCCCTGGCTCTTATTTTCCCCTTTAATGCTACCGCGGGTGGGAGGATTGTACATGTAGGAAAACCGGGTCTATCAATATTAGGACCCTGAATCTATACTAATAGACTTCATGTCGAGGAGACGTAAGCTACTTACACTACACATGTCGAATATACCATTAGTCGTCCTCAGGTTCATCCATATTCAACCACGCAGAGCGGCACTCGACCGCTTCCTTCCTGACATGCCTCTTTGGGTCATCGAGCACCGCCATCAAACCTCTCGTTACCGCTCTCTTATACGGCAGAAGAGCACTGTCCTTGGTTTTTCCAGGAAAGATCCGTAGGCAGCGAAGTGCGTTGTAGCGTACCCGCTGGTGTCGTTGTTAGCACTTGGACCAGGTTCTTGTTATGCAATATTGCGCGTACATACCGGAACATTACCCTTTGTCTCCGCAGCAGCCTTGAGCAAGCGGCTAGTTAAACTTGAAATATGTCCCTCCACCGCCTTTGGGTTTTCCTGGCTCACAGTCATCAGATTCTCCATAGTCGCCGCTTGCACATCGGGATCCTGCAGATCCAAACTCTGCAAAAGTAGGGGAAGAAGTGTCTCAATCTCTGGCATAAGCACCTCTGTAGGCGTGTATTTGAGAATCCCCGATAAAGCTATTAGGTAGTTGGGCTTCAGCGATGTCTCTGCTTGTCGGAAATTTTTGACTATACGCGGAGCGCAGATATTGAAGACTTTTTGTCTGGCAAGTAGGCGAATGGTGGCGCCGTTTTCTTTGGAGAGGATTTCGTCTGGGGCGAGAAGCAGATTGAAACCGCGGGCACTTGAGAGAGCACATGTGGGATTTGCGAGGAGGCTCAGGAGGTGTTCGAGTACTTCAGTGGTGTTTGCGAGTCGGAGGATTAGTCCCTTGGCTATCCAGAAAACTACATGTATTGCACTTTCCGAGAACTGTTCCATCTCTAGCAAGCCAATGGAAGATTTCCACAGATTACCGGTAGAGAGGACGACGTCATCTGGCTGTACGAATTTGTTGACGATTAAAGCGAGCTGCCGTAAGATGCTTAATCTTATCGCAGAATTGCTTTCAGCGAGAGCGAGTCGAATGAGCTCTGCAAGCAAGCTTTGAGTGCCTGTTTCTGTATCGGTGTACGGCAATGGAATCTTGCCTGCATTAGCAGAGCCGACTAACGTTACTTTGGATTCAAACTTACCCCTTTCCCAACGCCTGCCATCAGGGAAGTGGAGAGGATCATTGTCGACCTCTGAGCTTTAGTTGCATCATTTCTGTACGGGACAGGGACGAATTGGGGCTCGTCCGTGAACAAGGAGTAGATCTGAAGCCCAACAGATCTTTGCTTATGCTCGTCCAATGCCCGAATAATCTTGGTTGTCAAGCGGCCAAGTGTCTCCAGCATTGATTGGTCTGTCAAGGCAGGCGTTTGTTGATGGCCAGCGCAAGCCAGCGCTGCTCGGCTCACAAGACCAACAACGATTTTCTCATTGTAAGTACTCAGGTTCGGGTCCTGAGTGAGATCTCGTTCATTGAGGATGTAGATGAACGAAGATATGATAGCTTGTGGATATGCACACGACCCTTCATGTTGAAGTACTGTGTCCAGCTTATTGAGAAGCCTTCGGATTATTGTATCGATAATGGATTTTTCGGTGCTTAACAGTGCTAAGCCCTCCAATGTGATAATGTAGTCTCTCTTATCGGCAGGGTTGGAATCGGGCAACTTGGCCATAAATGCCGGGAAGGTGATGTCCCTAATTAGATGAGGCTTGATGCTGGATATGTTTGCCAAAGCCTTAATTGCTTCCTTTTTGAGATCGTCCCGCCCATCGAGATTCTCTAGCAAAATGATCTCATTAAGGTATTGAACAAACATCCCAATTTCGTTGTCCTGTAGATATCGGGGAAGTGTACACAAACGAAGTAGAGTCCTCAGTGCCATAACACGAAAAGACACTTCTTCGTGTGCTGTGCTCATCAAAGCTTGACTAGAGAGCTCAAAGAGGCGGTCTTTGAACGGATCCAATGGGTTACTAATCTCTGCAGCTGGAACTCCGGCACCATGAATATCAGATATAGTGATTGCAGAGTCAAAAAGCTGTACTAGCACTTCGAGTAGGGCCCTTTGATTTGCAATGCTATCAGCATCTTGGATTAATGTTAGTAAGGGTGGCACAATAGCCTTTACTATCAAGAATAAGGCAATAGTAGATGCGCTTGCGAGAGAGCTAAGAATTTGGCCGGCAGGCTTCGCTTGCTTGTGCTGTGGCTCTTGAAGCTGCTCGTTGCATTCTTTCGTGATGGGCCAAAGGTAGCGGGCCAAAGCCGTTTTTGGGTCGGGAGAAGTGAGTCCTTGGCTGAGCTTCGCTGCTATAGCTCGTAATGCAATAAGCGCCTCTTCTGCCAAATCTTCTTCCTGAACGTTAAAGATCTCATACTTCAATGAATCCCAAAGTGTGATGGCGTAACTCGACATGGTCGAGACGCCGTAAGAGGACGCGCAGGCACTAATGGTAACAAGAACATCTTTCTAGAAATAGTTAATTTGAGCAATACAAGCTGCATGAGCGTAAACCCACCTTTACATTCGGTGATGTTGAGTCGAGTTTATCGATAAGTTGGGGAAAAGCAAAGGGTGCAAAGTGATCTGAGGTTGCAACGCATTCTCGGAGTCGTCCCTTCAGATCTTGTGCAGTGATCCCGTATGGGTCATTTGGAGGTGGGCGAAACGTGATTGGGAAGTAACAGTACACTGCATCAAAAAGCGTCTATCGGAAATTAGGAATTTTGAATAGGAGCTTATCAGGGAAACGTTGTACCTCAGCGTGAGCAGCAATGTCCCACTCAATCATGACAACTTTTAGGACAGAGAAAACGATCATAAGATTTCGTGGGTCCTTCTCCCCACTGACAAGATCTGTGATGCCAATAATTGACTCATCACCCATGTCTTCTAAAGCGGGACGGTGATGCGACATTAAGTCATTCAGAAGCTCAAGTATCTGTAGCCTCTGTGCTTGTGGGCGGAGCTGCAGGTCTTGAAAATGTTCCAGCATACTAAGATATGATTAGTTGTAAGTCTAGAGAGAGCAATGAGAGTTCTAGTAAGCTAGAAGATGTCATATTGTTTCCGCTTTGTGAAGTCGAAGTAGTCTGCGCCCTTGCTTATCTGAGCGGGACTGAAATAACCAGATTCACTTACTCACGCTCTAAACGTCATTGCGGCCATCTCTTTGTTAAATCGCGCCAAACTCTGCAGTTTCTCAAGTCCCATGATGGCACCTCCATCCTCGATGCGGTCACATAAAAATTGGCAAAGTACTTGAACTTGCTGCCGTGTAAGGACTGCTGGAGGTAGTTTTTCAATAACTTGGGAAAGATATGTCACTGCTTTTGACCGGATAATAGAGTCTTCATTATTTATGTATTCGCCAAGCGATTGCACAATATCGATCAGTGTTGTCTGCTTCGATTCAAGTTCTACAAAGCAGGTAAGCTTGGATTTACAACTTGTATCAAACAGGTCGTTTACTATGTGCAGTGCTTTGAACCACGGCTGCAGCAGCCGCATTATCATTGCCGGCTTTCAGCAAGTAGTCTTGAACGTCAGACATGCTGTGTCTTGACTGTGTACCTTAACCTCAATCAGAGCAACTGTGGATGGAAGTGGAAGACGGCAAGACTTCGCTTAAATATCTCAGCCCTAGGATATCCGCAGGCGCCTCTCCCACACACGCCGCGTTTCGACTATTCTTTGAGAGCCTGCGTCTCGTCAAACCTTTCCCACTTGCTACGTAGTAACAAGATCTTAGAAAGATCCTAACGATTATGGCCGGCGCCACCAATGGGCTGGCATCGTGTAAAGTGGTGCTCGCAGGTACAATTGCAAAAAGTCTCTTGAACGAAGTAGCCGAAGGTCTAGCGAAGCTTGTGAAGGCTCCAAAGCTTGTCGGATTCCTCGCCAATGCAGATCCAGCTGCGCGGCTGTATGCCAATTGGACCGAGAGGACGTGCAAAGAAAAGTGAGAGTGTCCGTGTTATCTCTACTAAGATAGCACGTCTACGACAACTGTTTCCTATATGCAATTCTCCTAACACTGGGCTAGTGGCTTCGACTTTGATTTACGGGAAGTTGACCGTGAAGAAATGGAAGGGCACCTTTTGGCAGCCAATCAAGATACTTCTATCGATGGAATCATCGTCTATTATCCAGTCTTCAACAATGGTCAGGACCAGTATCTGCAGCAGATAATGGACGTGAGCAAAGATGTTGAGGGTCTGAGTCATCGGTACATCTTCAACATGTATCAGAATATTCGCTTCCTTGATAATCAAAAATTGCAGAAAAGCATCTTGCCATGCACCCCACTTGCGATTATCAAGATACTAGAATATCTAAGAGTCTATAATACTATTCTACCCTATGGCAACCGGCTATTTGGGCACTCTATAACGATTGTCAACCGTTCTGAGGTGGTAGGCAGGCCCTTGGCTGCTCTGCTGGCAAACGACGGGGCGTGTGTCTACAGTGTTGATGTCACCGGAGTTCAGCAATTCACGCGAGGGGAAGGCATCAAGAAAAGCAGACACGAAGTAGTCGAAAAAGAAGGATGGAGCTTGAAAGACTGCGTTCCATTCAGTGATGTGGTTATCAGCGGCGTCCCTGGAGAGTCGTTCAAATTTCCTACCGACTTGCTGAGGGAGGGTGCCGTATGTATAAACTTCTCAACTGAAAAGGTCGGTAGTCTTTCCTCCACTGCGTTCCAAATCATAGCGCTAAATTGTGGACTGCTGCGAAGAACTTCGGTCCAGATGTTAAGGAAAAGGCCTCGATATATGTGCCTGCAATAGGAAAAGTAACAATTGTGGTATTGCTACGCAACCTCATGGTAAGTCACCTTCCGTTAGTACAAGCTCTTCTTAGTTGACGATCTCTTAGCGGATTGTGCAGAATCGAAGAAGTTCGGATTCCAGTAAGTCAGAGAAAAGTGAGGGTATTATAGGTTAGAGAATCTGTCACAGAACAATAAAATGGTAATTGAGTTCGTTGCTCTACGTAAAAAGTGTAAGAATAGATAGACAGCCGCTATAATTGCAAGTCAAAACGTTGATCTGTTGCTTGGACCGATTCCGCGAAGCACTGAAGGACCGTGCTTTCACTCATCTCCATTCATCTTAACGATTAAATGGGCCCTAAGAAGTAATTCCACCTACAACAATGGACCAGAAATTTTCTGTATATCCTCCTTGGGTTATGTGAGCTGTTCAGGTACAATCTAGAAATCATATTTAGGTCATTCAAGATTGAGATTAGACAATAAGTGGATCGTACAAACAACTGCTTGAGGCCTTGGAAACAGAAAATGAGGACCGCTGTAAATATGGTCTTGAATATCAATTCAAGCCTTGCCGACATGATCACACAGGATGTTCTTCTACTATAGCGAGCCAAAATATGTCCCATCAAACGGATGCTCAACTTGACTCGACCCCAAAGCTACTCGTTCAGGCAAAATTTGCTACGGCTTACGATTGAATGACGAAGCGAACCTCGAGGATTATTGGAGTGTCGCCTACTCTAATCGACGGTGCATCGACTCGGGCTACCACTTTGGTACCATTAATGATTTTTGCGTTCAGAATGATAAAGCGCTGAGCATTGGGATTGAAATTTGGCTCTTTATTTGCATTCAAACTTTCAAGTTCTGGCGCACCTTCAAATTAGATCCAATTTCAGACGCTTCCGTAGCCCATCGGGTATCCATTAGGTATTTGAGATCGCAAACCTGACCTGAGACTTCCACTACTCCCAACGCCCCAAACGCCTGGCGAAAAATGATACATCATCCCTCAAGTGAAGAGCACTCTGTCTTACTCAAGTCTTGGCTTCTTGGGTTCAGCTATATCTGACGCCTCCGCTTCGCCCTCACTCATCACCGAGATTTCATCGTCTTCGACAACACTCTCGGCGTTTGTATCTCTTCCTCTCTTTAATCCCTTCATTTTCCTAGTCTGCAGCTCGCCCAAAGCTTGCTTGCCCAGGTGTACTCTGCCAATTTTGTCGCCCATGATATCCGTCTCGACGTTCTTCTTCTGTCTCGCCTGCACACATACAAGACATGATTAAAAAGCAATTCAAGAGAGTGCACAAACAGGTAATATGTCACATACCTCAAGCCCTTTCGCTTTTTTCATCGCGTCCTTCCACACCCTCTCATCAGCCTCCTTAGTCCTCCCCACTCCGAGATCTAGTCTAGGCCCCATCTCCTCCACCTCCACTCTTGGCAGTCTTTGACCACTACGCTTCGTCACAATCTTCCAGCACCTCATGTGGATTTGCGGCAATTGCTCTCCAACACCAGCCTCTCCGACGAAGAAACTGATGAGCAACTGTAACCCCTCCACATCTACCGTCTGCGTTTCACCTCCGCGGAAGAAATCCGTAAATACACTCTTCGCTAGAGTATACTGGTTCGGCACCGGATCTTCGAACTGCACTCCCGAGAAACTTAGAAGCGGCTTCACTCCGATTTTGCACTTCTCCCCCTTGAACTGACTGAGAGTTCGTGCTGTATCTTGTACTACGTAAAGCTCCAGCATATCCAGCACCTGGCCACCGAAACACCTCACCCAGGTCAGCGCGTGCGGCCTTTTCTTACTATGACTTCCAAACACAAGTAATGACGCATCGTTTTTCTGAGAAAAGAATTCAAGGCTTGAGGCATCTTCGAACGGGTGTATAGGATTTTTTTTAGTGAAGCGGATGGCAAGGGGCCGCTTGAGCGCGTGAAGGTCTGTGATAAGGTCGTTGATTAGCGATGAGCTGCTTGTGCCTCTGAGGAAGAGAATAGTTTTGGAATTCTCGTGGGCGAGAGGTTCGCGCTTGGAAAGCTCCCGCTTCGAGCGGGCGTTTTTGGGTATGCTGGTGCCAGATTTGGTCAGTCTCTTTACTCCAGCTTTTAAATGCCAGCATTACTTCGTTACTTACATTTGCCGTAGCATTATGTATAGCTGAAGTTTGAAGCGATTCCTCTACGAAATTCAACCGAGCTGCTTGTGGTTCATTGACATTGAAAGTCCTCGGTTAAGGTTTGACGCTAGTAAGGCCTGAGCTCTCCATTTGATCGATAACCGAGGAATTATAATCTGAACCCTCATATGTAAATGCCTAAATTTACCTCAGCTGGGGCCTGGCCAGGGGCTCAACTGCGGGTAAGATCCAGATATCTTATCTTATCTTATCTCCGAATATCCTTTAGCGCGGATGACGCTGCAAGCATCAAAATTGGGATTATTGTTGACATTGTACATCCTTGAATAATGAATACCCTTGTTAAACATTTTCGTTAACAATCCCATTGTTATGTGTTGTTAGTTGTTGTTCCTTACCTCGTTCAAAACCACTCACTTTTTTAATTGACCCTTTAAAGCTCTCTTCGTACCAACCGACTCGCGTTTTACCCCTAACTAACCTCTTCGATTAACGCCAGCCTGTCCTGTGTATGATATCGAATTCCTTGTTTCCAATAACCCTCAACGCTCACTTGCAATGTCTACGCCCATATACGAATATTCCCAGACTCAATACCCGGCAACGAATGCGACCTCGAGTCCGTCGGACGATGAGGGAACATTATCCGGCGAATACGACCGCAACAGCGTCAACGACCCTCGAAACCACGTCGAAGGCATTGATTATAGAACTCGATCCAAGGAGGACGAGCAGCGAATGCAGGATGACCTGGCGATAGTGAAAGCCGAGAGGAGCGTGTCAATTGCTCAGGGCTCGAACAATGGCGCGAATCTGCCCAACTCCCTGTCAATCGATCGTTCAAGGTCAAAACAGGAGCCTGTGGACCAGTTCGATGTCAACACGAACCCCATTCATGAGAAGACGGCTATCTTCAAAACACCGGAGCACCCAATTGGAAACACTGCACGTCTGTTCAAGAGAATCCATGAGTCTAGCTTTCTTGTACGCTACTTTACGTACATTATACCGGTGCTGGTGTTGATTCTGATCCCGTTGATGTTGGGCGCTCTTGTCTTCAAAAGAGCCGGTGTTGGGGGCGTTCGGCTTATGTGGTTCTGCGTCTGGCTCGCAATAGTCTGGCTCACTTTGTGGGGCGGCAGAGTAAGCATATTTCTATTACCCTACTGTGCTGCAATGTGGTTGCTAATGCTTCTTAGATTGTCGCAAAGTGTATGCCGTGGCCAGTGGGAATTATCGCTAGTATTATGACTAATAACAGTAAAAAATGGCGAGACATGTGCAAACAGCTGGAAATGCCAGGGACCCTTTTCTTCTGGGGGCTTGCCGTGGAGGTATCCTTTCTTCCCATCATGATCCACAACCGTGTTGATGGGAAGACGGAGACGACTCATTGGCAAATAACAATGAACAAAGTCCTAGTTTCGCTGCTGATTGGAGCCACTCTAAACTTTATCGAGAAGGTCATTATTCAGCTTATAGCCATCAGCTTCCATCTTCGAACCTATGCCGACCGCATAGAACTCAACAAGTTTCAGATTTCAAGCTTGGTGAAACTATATCAATACTCGACTGAAAAGATTGCAATGGACGACTCGGATTTTGAAGAGCACCCTCAATCAGGCCCCGGTTCAGGGGCGCATACACCCATGGTGCTCATCAATAAAGCACAAAAAAATGCTCGAGGCGCTGTCAAGAAAGTTGGAGACGTAGCCGGCATAGTTGCTGGTGACTTCACAGGACGGCAGGTCACCAAGAGCACGCATCCACGCCAAATTGTCCTAAATCTACTTTCTTCCGTCTCTGATTCACAATCGCTTGCGCGTAGACTCTACCGCACATTCGTACAAGAGGATGCGGAGACAATTTTGAAAGAGGACCTACAACACGCCTTCGACAACGATGATGAGGCGGATAGCGCGTTTATCATGGTAAGCTTACCACCCTGCCCTCCCTCTTTTCAATTTCACTATCATTCCCCTTATTGATCGTCCTCCCCCCTTCACATTTGCATGTTCCCAAGACTTCCACTACTTTTCTATCCCCACAAACCCAATCATGCCATCGTACAGTCAGCTGACAAAGAAAAACAGTTTGACAAAGACCTCAACGGTGACATCTCAATGAGCGAGCTCGAGGCCGTATGTGTTGAGATCGGGAAGGAACGGAAATCCATTACAGCGTCCTTGAAGGATCTTGACTCCGTCGTGTCGAAACTCGATGCGGTCTTAGTATTCTTCGTCGCCATTGTGACGCTATTGGTTCTTGTCTCTCTTGTTTCCCCATCGGCCGCAGGCGTGCTTACCAGTGCCGGCTCTGCCGTCCTGGCGCTGTCCTGGCTCTTCGCCTCGACTGCGCAGGAGTTTCTAGCCTCATGCATATTCGTACTCGTCAAGCATCCCTTCGACGTGGGTGATCGAGTCTACGTCTATGGCAACGCAGGTGTTCTGATGAAAGGAGATGACTTCTTTGTCAAGGAGATCTCTCTACTATATACCGAATTCAAGAAAATGGAGGGCCAAATCGTTCAAGCACCCAACAGCTATTTGAATACTCTATTCATCCAGAATATGCGCCGCTCCGGGGGTCTAGCGGAAGGCGTTCCCTTGACCGTCAAATTCGGGACCACGCTCGATCAAATCGACGAACTACGCCAGCACTTGCTGGATTTCGTAAAAGCAGAAAAAAGAGAATACCAGCCAAACATCCTGACCGAAATCCGTGATGTCGTCGAGGCGCATTCTGTCAATTTGAACGTTGTCTTCTTCTATAAGAGTAATTGGCAAAACGAACTTCTCCGGCTGCAACGCCGTAACAAATTTATTTGTGCTTTGATGATCTCGATGCAAGAAGTTGGCATCGAAGGTCCTCGCATGCGGATCCCGGGTCAGAAAGAAGACCAACCCTTTTATTATCAAACTACCTACAATCGCACAAACGAACCGCTTGCCGATGACCCCAGCAGTAGTTCAGGTCCTCGATCCGGATCCCTATCCCGTGACGCACCGTTCGTCCCCAGCGCTGGGACTCCTTCTCTCCACCAGAAAGGCTCCATTCTCCGTCGTCGCAACAGTACCTCTCGTGCTCGCGGAGAATCTTTGTCATCAATGTCAAAGCGCGTCGATTTCTCTCTCGGCATGCAAGATGTCAGTTCTGGCGACATCATGGGCAGTCTCTACGAAGATATTGGCCAGAGCCGCCCTCCGCAATTGAGCCGAACATCACCATCCGAATCTCGTAACAACCCTGATCGGATCGTGGAGGAAGACGAGGGCAACCTAACGCGCTCAATGTCCCAGCGCTCGGTCTTTGGTCTTCAGCGCACATCCACCGATTCGCAATCCAGGCTACGGCCTAGTGGCTCCGCCCTCAACCGCCACCGGCTCTTTTCTCGGTATGGAAGAAAGAACAGCAAAGACAGCGAGAAGCAGGATCTTATGGAGCAGGGCATGGCAGACATTCCTGAATCCTCGGAGCAAACTAGACGCATTGATCCCAGGAGTGGTGCCATTGGCACGCAAGCTGTACGGACTACCACCGGATCGGATGCTTCGACGGTCACAAGACCTGCACTTGTGCCAGCAGCGAGTGTGGCAATAGACATGCCTGAAACGCATTTGAACATTGGAGCGTCGGAAAGTGGGCCGGACATTTATGAGATGAGGAATATGGAACATTAGTGGTCGACCAATTTAGCGCATTTGGAGGTGAAATTAGCGAAAAAGAGTTGGGATAGATGGATCAATAGAACTGGGAACTTGGCGTGTGGGATAGAGACGAATCTAGGCTTCGAATTGAGTGGCAGGCCCGTCGCCCGATATGCATAGAAAATTGACAACGTCAACACTGACAAATTCATGAACCTGACCATCATTCGTAACAATGCGTGCTTCTTGGCCTAGTAGAACCTCGTGATAGTAGCTGTCGAGTCCTTATTCCAAAGCCCAAAACCGAAGGAAAGCGTCAGGTCAAGGGCAGTTCCCTTACAAGAGACTGACGAGTATTGGTTTGCAATCAGCGTAGACATATAGCAATCGATATCTATACTGTCAATCTATACTCCATGTATTCTACTATCTCTTATGTAATCGCTAACACTCTCTCCTCCACCCCCTTTAGTACATACTCATGCTCCACCACCTCCAAGTTCTCCGCTTCACATAGAAACATTTTATCCGCATCCTGCCCCGGCTGGAACATGCCCGCCTGCGCCCCGGGGTTCATCTGCGACATTTGCTGTGCCATTTGGCTTGCCGCTATGCATGTCACAGAACATCAGCATCTCACTGCCTCATTGGTTTATCCGGGATTCGAGTGAGTGTAGCCGGATTTGAGGGTTGGGGAAGGTGGAGGAATTTTATGATGAACTTACCATTGTCGTTTCCCAAAATGAATATGAAGACAGACTGGAGGCCAAAAAGGTTCAGGAAATACCAAGAGAGAGACGAGACCCATCGGACATCGAGGTCGCGAGTGGCAACGCCAGATTGAAGCATGGATTTGAAGCGGAGGGTTAAGGGGAAAGGAAGTTTCACTATAGAAAAATTATCAGCAACCAGCGCTCAGCTGCCCTTGAGCCCAACCCCACGGTTATTTCGTGACAGAATGGACGAAGCTGAACGTACTTATTACAAAACCCGCAAAGAAAGCATTAATCCACCCCATGATTAATGTCTGCGGGATCATCATCGCCATGTTCCCCTTCATCATCCCCATCATTCCCTCCATCGCCGCCGGATCTGTCATTGGGTTCGCTGCAGGTTTCCCCCTCGCTTCTGGATCTTTCAGGAAAGCGCCATCTTTGTAAGCGGACGTAAGGTAGGACTTGCGAGAAGCGAAAGACGAGGGGGAGATAACATTGGCGTTAGAGCGGAGGTTGATGCCACGAAGGAGAGAGCGCTGTTCGCGAAGGGTGGGGGCGTCGAGTTTCTTGGGAGCAGCGGAGAGGAGGATAGTGGCATAATGGCGGAGGACGCCGGTGAGAATCTGGGAATTTTCTTTTCAGCAAGGCTCATTGGATGCTGTATTATTTAGAAGCAGACCATAACGATGGTGATTGGGAATAGGATCCAGTAGCTGTAGGACTGTTAGTAGACAATTCGGCAGACCAACAGAAGGGCTCACAAGAGGGCTGGATCCCGGTGGATGGTCTGAACCATAGGGCCGGCCATCACGAGAGGGTCAGACTCAGCAGAGTCTTTAGGGGATAGGTTGGACTGCTCAGGTCGTCGTCGTTGAATCTTGGCTTTCGGCAAGCAACGCTAGAATAGCAAGAACCCTGCAGCAAGCGAACTACAAAGCCGCAACTTGACACTTCTCACAATCTGTCAACATTGAATTTTCTTTCTGTATTCAAGTCACTCCTCTCTGCAAATCTATCATGGCTTCATCTAAAATAGCCGTCTACTCTCTCCCAGGTATCTGCGCTTCACTCCCCCCGTCTCGCCCAAATTAATCCGGCTAGATCTCAAAAATACGACTGATGATGCCCTTCCGAACTACCTCACCTCCTTGAAGTTCAAGCAATCGCATTTCCTAACCGACGTCCGGCTGTCACTCGGTTATGCTGCCGTCGTCGTCGCGGCCGTAACATTCTATTTCGACTACAAGCTTGGTTGGGACAAGACAAAGAGTTGGACACTGTGGGCTGTCGTCGCGTATTTTATCTTGAACGGAGCTTTGACATATTGGATTTGGGGGGTGGAGAAGGGCAAAGTCTTTAACGGGGAATTGGGGGATACGCTGGTAGGATGCTAGCTGTGGGGTTTGTGGAGGGAATACGCGCTAACTTTATCAAGCTTTCTATAGCTTCAAGTATAAAGAAACATACGCCAATCTATAATATCACTGCCCGCTACTCTACTTCCCGGGGGGACTGGAAGACACTCGAACTGTCAGCACCGTTTACCCGATGGTTCGACGCAGACGGGTTTTTTGTTGCGAAGCCTTTCCAGCAATGGCTGGCATCTGAGATCCCGGTCATAGGACAGGCAGACCCCCGAACCGCTACGAAGGCGAACCAAGATGCATTAGCAAGTGCAAGCGGGATAGAGAAGGATGCGCCCTTCGCAGGGCTGTCGACACCAAGCCTTACTAAGAAATCCTCAGCTGGAAATAGTAAACCAGGTGGGAAATCCAGGGCATCGAAGAGGGATGCATAGCGTAAAGACGTAAAGTTCTAGCGTTAGGACCAATCAAGGTTTATATACGTTGACACTACAACGGTAAACAGATAAGGGCATATCCACGGAAAATATTGGTCGTTAAGGACACCCACCCCCTCTTCGCCTTGTCCTGTCTCCCTTGGCTTTTTTCCCAATTAAGCACTGCCGAAGTTTTATTCTATCGAGCATCGACTTCGTAAGAACTATAAATATATATTATATTTATTTGAGCAAACCCGACAGCCCCTGATGATAACTAGGGCTAAATTTTGCCTCGAAAGCCGTTCTAAAATATCAAGCACTTTCAAATTTCAGAAACGTCGATGCAAAGTATTAAGATCGACAAAAGCTGACTCTAGTCAACAGATTAAAAGTATAACTGTTATTGATATCTTTTGAAAACTTTTAGTATGTAACTTGATTAAGCATCAATATGCAGATAATTTAAAGATAGCTGTTAACTTTTCATTTTTCTAGCAGCTAAATTTTCTCTTCTGAAAGCTTTGCTTAATGAGTTAAAATAACAACATTTTAATAAAAAAATTTAATCAAAATAAAGATTTTTTTATACTTAAGATAAATAAAGTTTTTAACACAATTTCAGTGATGTAAGTTTAGATTGATCGTCAAGTCGAGTTTTCATACCTACTTTTTGACTCGCTCAAGTACTCAATATCAATGTCATGACTTTGACTCAAATACTTGATATTAATCTCATAACTCGACTTGATATTGATTTCAAGTTGACTTGCATCAGAATTCGAGTTTAGACTGACCGCGTCGGGTCGGGTTGGAATTTTTTTGGAAAAGTGTCGGGTCGGGTTGAGAAGCTTGACCCGATAACCCGACTCGAAAACCCGACCCGACCCGACAAGATATTAGATAGGTGTAAATAGCTTGGTCGAACAGCCTTCATGATCCCCTTCATGGCTTTCTACCATGTTTCCCCGTCATGACTCCCTACCAAAGTCAAACGGCCTTCATGTTTTCCCTTCATGTTTTTCTCCATGTTCCTCTTCATGTTCCCCGCCATGACTCCCTTCATGTTCCCCTTCATGTTCCCCGCCATGTTCCCCTTTATGTTTCCCTTTATGGCTTTCTACCAAACGGCCTTCATGTTTCCCCTTCATGGCTTCCTACCAAAAAGGTAATGCAAAAAGGTAATGCAAAAGCCGGAAAAATTTCTATATTTAGCTCTCTTGACGCCAAGCTCGAGTCCTTGGCGGGTCGAGTCGAGTTGACCTGATTCCTAGTCGGATCGGGTCGCGTCGGGTTGAAAATATGCTCAACCCGACTCGAGTCGAGTTGAAAATGTGAGCAACCCGACTTCAAATCGAGTCGAATTCAAAATGTCAATTCGAAACTCAACTTGACGATCAGTCTATTTGAGTTCTTGATTCAACTTATCAAGCAATCAAAAATGACATCAAGACTCTAAGAATAGAAACATAGAACAATATTTTTTCTGAGCAGAATTCACGATATTATTAATAATGTAACAGAGTAATGCAATTGACTAAAGCTTATGCTTGATTGATTACGTAGTAATTACTAGACTGAGAAAATCTCTATCAATAATAGTCAGTATTTTCGTGAGCTTTGATCAAATACTCGTGAGAAAATCTTTATCAATAGTAGTCAGCATTCTCATGAGTTATAAACTCTGAAGATGTCAATCACTATTTATGAGTCATGCTCAAGAAATCTCTATTAGTAGTAGTTAGTATTCTCATAATTCATTAAGATGTGATTGAATCAATTGCATTACTTTGTTGCATTATCAAATAAATATTAGCTTCATGTTTTGATGAGTTAAGTTGAGAATTCAAATCAATATTTAATATTAACATGATGACTTGACTTGAATACTTAATCTCAAAATTCTGATTCAACTTGAATACTTAATTTTAAAATTCTGACTTAAATTGAATCTTGATGAGTTGAAAACTCAACTCAATCTTGATGATTCAACTCAACATAATCAGTTTATGTAAGTTTATATATATAAATATTTTGAGTTGAAAGAAATTGTTATTTATTAATAATAATAATAATAATAATAATAATAATAAATTCATACATTCTTGTGACATTGATTAGATCGACTCATGAGAAACTCTATGCTATGTGTGTTGAGTGAACAAAACTCTCTGAAATAGAAAATCGCTCGCTGTTTATACGATTGCTACGCGCAGTTGAGACGATAAAACTGAGACTATGTATCAAATTTGTTCGCAATAATTGCATGTTAAAGAATGAGTGTTCTTGTCATTCTAAACTGCTTCAGCAGCTTCATTTTCATCATCATTCTCACTGTTGTCTTGAGATTCTTCGTGATTGATACGATGATTTGATAGTTCGTGAAGTCAACGTCTTGTAGCATATTTGATCAAAGATGCGTTCAATTCAAGCAGTGCATCAGAATATGCTTGACTGTCTGATGACTTCATTCGCAGTTGCATCAAGAACTATCTGCGCTTGATACTTTTCTTAAGTGCAAATAAATCTTCAGTTTTATGCGTTCAATTCTGATGTGAATTGCAAGAATGCTTTTGATCTTCTGAAAATCATTACACATCTTTACTGACTTCTTGAATAGATGAAATCTTTGAGCGAGAAATGCATTAATGTCTGCAATGTGTTTTTTGTAGTTTTTTTATCGAAGGTTTCATTGACTTTTGTGAAACTGTGTGATTGCACGTTCACTCGTTTAAGTCGTTGTTAAGAAGTTGAGTCGTTCACGTCTAAACTGTATCTTTGCTTCTTTGCAAATTAAAGCATTCAGAAACGTCATTTTTTTGAAGGTTGAAAAGCGAGAAATGAGTCTATTAGTTTTTATCAGACGAGCATGTATGATCTTGCATGCTCATCAAGTCTTCTGTGTTCTGTCGTTGATTCAACTGCGTAGTGTGACTTGATTCTGTAGCTTGTTCAGATGAACATGTAGCGAGAATGTGTATGTTTCGACTTTCAGCGTTTCGATGTTCACTTTTCTGAAAACGTTGATCACATGATGCAACGCTTGATTCTGAAGAGTTTCTAGCCTTCATTTTGTACTTGACAATTCTTCTTCTTTATTGCGTTGATGTCATATCAATGCTTCAAACATCATTTTCAATCTTATCATTGCAGAGTATATCTGTCTTGCTTTTGTGAATGTAACTCTTCAGATGAAGATCTTAAGTCGACTAAGCATCAGCATCTTGATGACGTGATTTGCTTCTATTTGACGAAAATGTGAATCTTATTGTAGTTTTATGTTCAGTTGCACTTCAAGAACTCATACATCTGATTTCAACTTTATTATCGAGTTTTCTATGCATAAACTGACTGTCATGTCAAATCTTTTTGACTTACAAGTGAAGTGAGTGAGTTCATATTTCTCTGAAGCGAACGTAGCATCATGAGTTTGAACTCACTTTGCACAGACGTTGTGTATTCAACTCAGCGATTCGCAGATTAATTCTGTGATTTTGTCATAGATCAGAATATTGATGTCATTTATGAAGTTAAACACTTCGATTTTGATTTCTAGAGCTTCGCAATTTTCAATTAAGCTTGCGTTAAAGAATAGAAAGAGAATTGATGATATGAAGAATCTCTGCAATATGTCAGCGTTTACTTATTGCATCATGCTGATTTGTTCATTGAACGTCAGCAATGATTCTCTGTCTTTCAGAAAGCTGCGAGTTCATTCAACTATGTAGTTCAATGTTTTTTTCATTCTCAAAGTATGCAGAAGTCTAGTGTGCAAGACATGATTGAACGTCTCAGCAACATTTAAACTAAGCATGAAGACTACGTACTTGATTTTGCAGCTTCATACTGCATGTACTTGATTTACTAGTAGATTCAGCGCTGAGATCATGAATCACTTGCGTCTCGCTCTCATTTGAGCGTTCGAAAGCATGTGATAAGTCTTAATAATGTCATTTAATCTTTTGATCATGATTGATTTTAATGTCTTACTCATGATGTTTAGCAGAGCGATGAGTTGATACATCTTCAAGTCGATGTAGTTGCTCTTCTTTGATTTATGCAGTACTATTGTCTGAGTTTTTTTGAACTGCTTCGAATAATATTTGTGAGTTACACATGCGTTGAATAAACTGATTAGTATCAAAGTCAATTCTGTTAAACTCGCTTGAAGCGCTTTATTTGAAATTTTGAATGCGTCTGATGCTTTGTCAACTTTTACTCGTTGAATCATCTGTCTCATCTCATCTTGTGATAAGACTGAGTTGAACGACATTGTCAGCAATATAAACGATCTCAAAATGTTACTGATGTCTGCTTAAGACAATGATGAAAAGAACTTCTTTCATAACATCTCTGTTTTTTCTTTGAATGAGTTTGCTATGTGATCAAAATCGTCATTCTTTAGTGATAAAAACTGTGAAAGTTTCTTGAGTAGCTGACTTTTGATTCTGATTCATTTTGCGAAGCATCAAATCAATTTCAATTCGTTGCTCAGCTCATGCATCTGTGATTTAAAATATAAACATTTTGTTTCTTTAATGATCTTGTTTTTGTGATTGTTGTATCTCAGATAGTCGTTTCATGTCTTTAGAGTACTCTGCAATTTTCATACAATTCATAGTCATCATGATTTTGTCACGACTTTCAAGCAAATCTGATTTCAAAAGTCTCGTGCTCAAATTAATGACTTTGCTCAAGAAGTAAACTTCTTGATGATCTCTTGTAATGCATGAGTGATCTCAGCTACTTTGTCATCTATCGCTGTGTTATTGTCAAGAAAATGATCGACAAGAAGATGTATTCTTAAATGAGTGTTTAGTGCTTCTGTGTTCATTTTCTTTCATAATCAACGAGTCGTGAGCTGCACGAAGAATGTGCGTAGACACAACTTCGTGACAATCGAAAAATGATCAAATTTCTGATGTAGATTGATTCTCATCTTGCATTTGTATATCATGAATTGAATTTTCTCACTGTCAAACGCTAGATTTATTGTTGTGAGCTGATTGTGAGTCTTTCTAGTAATTGTGTTTGATTCAAGCAGTAACTTTAGTCTTGTGTTTGTAATGATGTTTAGTAGAGCATTTGTCGCTGTGTGATGAGTAAAGCATCTTCTGTCTTCTCAGTGTGAGTGATGCAGATTGAAATTTTCTACAATTAACTGTTTGCAATCATCTTTGATTAGTTTGTTCAGATGAGAAATAGTAAATAATTCTTTTGTAAAGATGATAAACAGCGAGCATGAATTGTAAACGTTTATGAGTCGTAACATTTATATCTTGTCTTTCAAGTTGCTAGTTTGTAGCTTGATTGAGCAGATGTTTGATTTGATGATCTTCATTGCTCATTGATTGAGTTTTAGATGCTTGTTGATATAAATGCATGTTTTTGCTTGAGATGATGAGTCTCTCACTAAATAAAAGAAGTTGTGAGTCAAGCTAAATATCTGCAAAGCATTAATGTTGCAATCTTGTTTCTAAATGATTATTATGTTGAATTTATGAACTTCTCTGTCTATCAGAAATGATTTCTGAATTTTCAATGATTTTCTGATGTTGTACTGTAGATTTTGCAGAAAGATTTGATTCATCATAGAATTATCTGTAGCTGTTGTTGACTCTGTGCAAAGACAGCTTTTTATATGCTTTTAGTCATCAAAAGTCTTTTGCATTTTCTGATTTGACATTTCTGTGTCTATTCAAATGTCATGTCTTCTGAGTCGCTAATCACGCATGAAAAGCAATTGACTCATCTCTTCTTGACTCTCATCACTTATCATGTTGACTCGTCGATGTTTTGACTGCTTGTCATTGTCAAGACGTTCATTGAACTCATGAGATTCATTGAACTTAAGAAGTTCAAAGAGAAAGAAGAGAATGAGCAATTGTCTTTTAACACTTCAGAGTATCTGATTTATCTGTTTCAAAAGATTTCTTCTGATTGCTTTATCTGTAGTTTTCACTTGAGACATGAGCATCTTCAGAGTTCGTGACTATCATTGCAGTTCACGCATCGTCTTTTATTTATCAACACGACGCATCTCTTGATGTGATGTTTGTCTGCACATTTGAAGCAATGCTCTTCGTTTTTGCAGAATCTAATCATATGATCAAAATCGAAGCATCTATAGCACTGTGTGATACAACAGTTCTTCTTAAACAATTCACATGAGCATTTCTGATATGAGTTCAGCATGTCTACGTTTAATAGTTGATTCATCATCGTTTTGATCATGATCTCTACAATGAGTGATGAGTGAATCTTCTCACTTTCAACTATCTTTTTGAGTCAAGTTATTCTCAGCATCTTTAGATCTTCATGAAGTCTTACGTTGTTTTTTATCAGTTTTTTGATGATTATCTTCTGATTGCTTGTGTTCAGTGTGATGCATACATCATGTGCTAGTATCGCGAAGCTTTTACGCACTACGTGCGCTGAGCTTGCAATTCTCTTCACTCATGTCTGAGACTTTTCTAAAGCTGCTTGAACTTTTGAGCTCATCATGTGAAGTGCAATGTCTTCACTTTCAAGCTTGCGAAGTGACATTATTAAATTTCGTTGCGTCATCGACACGTTTGCAATTTCTTGAAAAATCTGATCAATCGATCTCTTTTGTATCTTTTTCATCTCTTTTCTCTTCACTATTTTCACTAGAATCTCGCGTTTCTTGCAAAGTGATGACAGATCATCTCTGAGTCACTGCTTCTCAGTTGTTGCTTCTTCTCTTGCTACATCAACTCATGATGATGTTTTGAATGTGAAATGTGTATTTTCTTATGTTTGTAGTTGTTTATTAAGAAGTTGAATGAATGTCTTCAACTTCTGTACATTCTTTGCGATGAATGCATCTTGACTTTCAATCTTTCTTTTTAAAACGTTTCAAAGACGTTGAATCAGCTTTAAGATCACTTCTTTTCATGAATGATCTTTGCTCTTCTCTTTCTCTAACATCAATGTCTGTGTTAGTAAATTGATGATGCTGATAACTTTCATCTCATCATTGTGTAAGTGTTTAAACTTCACGTCGCTATCTCTCTGCAATGAATCAACGTTGCTTGCAATCATCATTGAATGAGCATTACTGCTGCTCATGCAATTCATTATTGTTTATTCGTCTACTCGATCTTTTCTCTCTCATTTATAATGCTTTGTTCAAAAGTTCATTTTGCGCGCGTTGTGATTGTTTTTTTTGTTATTTATTAATGAAAATCTTGAAAATCTTAAAAATAAATAATTTTTTTTTGAAAAATTTATACATTCTTGTGACATCGATTTAAGTTCGATTAATAAGAGAAACTATGTTATATGTATTAAATGAACAAAATTCTCTGAGAAAGAAAATTACTCATTGACTACATGATGACTTTGCATTGTTAAAACAATGAATTTAAAACAATGTTATCAATAATGAATTTATAGCTTCTATTCAACATGTGATGCTTGAGTAAACTCTTAATGAGTGTTTATACTGTTTGATTATGATGCATTATCTTTGTTCTGCTCTTCATTGATGATATTTTATACAAATGATGTTTTGATTTTTAATCTTCAATCATGAACATCAAAGATGATTTCTCTGCACTCATAATGCTCATGATTATAATGTTAAAAACTGTGTTCTCTTGCTTAATGATTATTATTCATTGAGTCGAAAAATATGTAATGAAAGAAAAATATACATGATGAGAAAATAAAGTGTGATTGTACTGAATAACTTTTTTCTTCTCTTGATTTAACTTATGTCATATAAATGTTGAATAAATTGTTAATATAAATGTGCAATTGCAATCATTCAATGCATGACTCTGATTAATAGTAGAGAATACGTTTTGATCATTCTCATGAACTTTCAATTTTTCACGTAGACAGATGTATGACTTGATGTCAAGTAAAGAAGATGAACTCAAACTTTCTTAATATATCAGCATGATTGATGAGTCACTACTTCTTTAAGCATTGTAGTCACAACTCTCAAACTCATCATCTGAAATAACTATTTTATCTGATATTTTTTCATCAATTACTTGATGACATTGTCAATGTAATGAAGACATTTCAATATCAATGCAGTCAATGAGTTACAAATTATTTAATCACTTATAATCACAACTTTCAGACTCTTCATCTGAATTGTTTATTTCACTAGTAGTATCTTTTCATCTTTTATTAACATTGACATGTCATTAATTAAACTGATCGCGTCAAGTCAAGTACTTGACTCAAAAAGTGTTGAGTTGAGTTGAAATTTTTTTGAAAAAGTGTTGAGTCAAATTGAGAAGTTGAATTCAAGAACTCAAGTTAAGTTGAGAAGCTTGACTCGACAACTTGACTCAAAAACTCGATTCAATTCAACAAAATATTAAATAAATGTAAATAGCTTAATTGAACAGTTTACATGATTTTTCTTCATGACTTTCTATCATGTTTTTTCATCATGACTTTCTATCAAAGTCAAATGATCTTCATGTTTTCTCATCATGTTTCTCGTCATGTTTTTCTTCATGTTTTTCTTCATGTTTCTCTTCATGTTTCTCTTTATGTTTTTCTTCATGTTTCTCATCATGACTTTTTATCAAATGATTTTCATGTTTTTCTTCATGACTTTCTATCAAAAAGATAATGCAAAAAGATAATTCAAAAGTCAAAAATCGGAAAATTTTCTATATTTAACTCTTTTGACGTCAAGACTTGAATTCTTAATGAGTTAAGTTGAATTGATTCAATTTTCAGTCGAGTCAAGTTGCGTCAAGTTGAAAATATGAGCAACTCAACTCAATCTTGATTCAAGTTCAAAATGTCAATTTGAAACTTAATTCAATGATCAGTCTATCATTAATCTTCTTCATAGATTAATTGTGACTGTTAGAAAAGATGTTATCATGTAGATGAAAACTTTGCATGATGACTTTTCTGATCATGCAATGTTTTAACATCATTTAAACTGCATTGAATTGAAATCTCTTGACTCTTCTGACTTTTATTTGAACACAGAATAGAATCAAAAGATTCATAGTCAACATTATGTATAAATGAATCTTATTATTAATCAATAAATTAATTAATAAAACTTTAATATATATTTTATTTATTATAATGAATTAATTTAATAATAATAATAATAAGTTAATAATAAGATTCATCTGTACATAATGTTGATTATGAATCTTTTGATTATATTCTATGTTTGAAGAAAAAAACAATCACAACGCATGCATCACAAATTTTGAAAAAGAGCATTACAAACAAGACAGAGTAAATCTAGAAAATGATGAAATGACAATAAATTGCATAAATTGCAGCAATGCTGATTTGAAGATGATTGCAAGCGACGTTGATTCATCACAAGAAAACAGAGATGTAAGATTGAAACACTCATGCAATAATGAAAAGAACATTACTAACATTATTGATTTATTAATAAAAATATCAACGTTAAAGAAAAAGAAGAACAAAGATCATTCATGAAAAGAAATAGCATTGAAGCTGATTCAACATCTTCAACTCAACTCAGAAGAAAAACATCACATGAATCAGAATGTGTTCATCGCGAAGAATGTATAGAAATTGAAGACATCAGTTCAACTGCTTAACAAGCAGTTGCATACATAGAAAAGCACACGTCTTTCAACAAAAATCACATCATGAGCAAACATGACAAAAGATGTTACAATTCTAGTCTTCGTCTAGTCTTTGCCTGATTTCATTCTAATTGAGTCTAGCGAAAATCTAATCTAAAGATGATGTCATTGAGACTCTGCATCATATGTGTAAAGCATCAACTCAATTGAGTCTAGCACAGAGCTGAGAAACACACATATAAGAATTGAGTTTCTTTCTGTAGATACTTTTCTTTCTTAGCATTTATCTATTAGTTAAATGACATTCATATGACTCGCTTTATGCTGATTTCTAACAGTAGATAAATGCTCATCAACTACTCTGCTATCAACGTGTAGATGATACGAAATAATCTACTTCGTTCATTCAGAAAATTCGCAAGAAATTCTTTGAATTACTTTCATCAAAATACATCTTCAAATTTACTCAAATTTACTCAAATTTATCTATCTTTACCTTCAATTTCTCACAATGACACGCGACTTTGAATCAGTTGAGTCATGAACAGCTCGTCTGCTTAAAAGCATTGCTAGTCAACGAGTTTTTCTTATTTCTTTTGATGCTTCAGCGAGATCTCAGAATGTTACTATCTCATGAAACATCAACATAAGTCAACAACTTCGTCAATGAACTATTGATCAGTCAGACGAGATCATCAAGATGCTGATCGAGCTAAGAGATCAATGAGACATGACTTTGAAACTCAATGAGCAGTGAATCGTTGTTCAAGTTGAACATGACAAAAGATTGAATCAACTAGAAATCAAACAGATGATCATAAACATTCTAGAAGAGACAAACAAACGCTATCAAGAGAAAATGTTGAATCTCAAGAATAAACTCAAAGAAGTATTGCATTCAGCGAATCAGTCTCGATCTCGTCAGTCTACAAAACCTTTATCTCGTCAATCTATCGAGAATCATACTTGACGTGAGTCGTTCACTTTATTTGATAATGATCATCACAAGTCTTTCAAGTTTTCGAACTAATCTGTATTCATCGATGAAGATGAATCAACATGAAATAGCTGAAGAATCAAGATGAACAACAAGCTTCAGACAAATGTCGATCACTTCGATAATGAGAATATCTGTATTGTTTATGTGATATCTAGACTAGAAGATGATGCTGCTGAGCACATCTTCGCTCAACATTGACATGATGCTTTGCATTTATACACTTCGATCAACGAGCTATTTGAGCATCTGAAAGAAATATACGATGAACTGAATAGAAATTGAAAGTGTCGTCGCAAGTACAACGCTCTGAGACAAGCAGACAAGTCTTTTAATGTCTTCTACTTCAACTTTATGAAGTTATTCAACTATCTCAATTATGATGATCGCATTCTGATGAACGATCTTCAGAATAAAATCAATAATCACTTGCAGAACGCTTTATCAGTCTGTTCAGAGAATTTTACTTCGCTCACTCGCTTAAGAATCTTTCTTCAAGATGTGAATAATAAACAGCGAGTCAATTATCAGCTACGCAGTCAGCTTCGCACTGTCATCATCAAAGTCACTGTCGTACCTGATAAATGCACTGCTATCTCATTGTCAATGACGACTTCGATAATCAATTATGTTAAGTCTACTCTCTCTTCTATCTTTGAGTTAGCAAGATCGTCTATCATCTGCTATATCTGCAAGATTCTCGATCATTTGTTTAGAAATTGCTCTCAGAACAAGATCAACACTTCTGCATCTTATGCATTCACTCTTCATCTACATGAGATCATCATTTCGAAGAATAAGAAGAATGAGAAAATGTCTTCTTTCAAGAATAGCGAGGCAAAAAACTAGAGACTTTCATCAAAGACGCGATGAAAGACGTGTTAATTTCTTCAATGATGAGCATGTCAAACAATTCTTTTGCTTCTGAATCTTTGACTATTGAATGTGTATTATCTAGCAATGAAATTAGTTACTCATTGAAGTCATTGATTGACATCGAAGCTGCTGACTATTCGTTCATTGATGAAGTAATTGCACAGATTGTTTGTGATCAGTTGCAAATTGAATCTCTGACTTTGATCAAGACGAAGTCAATACGAGAATTCGACGATCATTATGCAAAAAAGCTCATTACTCATGTTATTTATTTGAATCTGACTGTTCAGAATCATACGATTGAAATCGCTTTTATGTTGATCACTCGATTAAATCAACATCAAATGATTCTTGAAAAAACATGAATGAACAAGATCAATCTAGTAATAAATATGCAAATCGATTTTCTTCAATTTTCGAATTTCAATTCTTTTATTTCAAAATCGATTGTTCTACTCTCAAGTCATAGAATAATCTTGAAACAGAAAAGCTTGACTTCTACTCATATTCTGAAGAGATCTACTACCTTCATTACATCTTCTTTCAGTCAGTTCAAAGAGAAGTCAGTTGAACAGTCAAAATTACTTGACGCAGTTTTGCCTAGCGTCAACTTTAAATCAACGTTCAGTCTGAAATCAGCTTCTAGTTCAATGAACATATCAATGATAAAGGCAGCAGTCTATAGAATGTTAGTCAAACGGTCAGACATCAAGATCTTTGCTGTTATTGTCTTGAAAATTGATTGACTCATAACTACAGCTGAGAAAAAGCTCGAAGAAGTGAATCTACATGAGCTTTCACATGTTGAGACTCTTAAGCAAGTCAAGATCAAGCTTCTCTCTGAATATCACGACTATCTAGACGTGTTCAATCGAACAATAGTTAATCAGCTATCACCTCACCGTTTTTATGATCACAAGATTGAGTTGATCGACGAGAAAACATTCTCTCGAAGCAGACTGTATCAGATGTTTGATCACAAGCTTCAGAAGATAAAGAAGTATCTGATCAAACATCTGAACAAAGAGTTCATTTTCTCTAGCTTCGCTTCATACATCTTGCTCATCTTGTTCATCGAAAAGAAAGACGATAGTCTGCGTTTCTGCATTGATTATAGAAAGCTCAATGCTTTGATCAAACGAAATCGCTATTCTTTGTCATTGATCGACGAGACTCTCGCTCAAATACAAGAAAGCAAGTATCTGACTCAATTAAACATCATTATCGCATTCAATAAACTGCGAATGCACTCAGATAGCGAAGATTTGACTATCTTTATCACTTTCTTTGATTCATATAAATATCATGTAATGCTCTTTGAATTAATCAATGAATCAACGTTCTATCAACATTATATGAACGACGTGCTGTTTGAATATCTTCATCAGTTTTGTCAGATTTATCTAGATGACATTATCATCTACAGCAAGATCTTGAAGAAACATAAGTGACATGTACAATTGATCTTAAATAGACTACGAGAAGCTGATCTACAGATGAACATAAACAAATACAAGTTTCATGTTCAAGAGATCATCTTTCTAGAACTATTGATATTCATTGAAGAACTGAAGATGAATTCACGAAAGATACAAGCAGTAGTGAAATGATCTATTCTCAATAATCTCACTCAGATTCAGTCATTCATTGACTTCTGCAACTTCTATTGACGCTTTATCAAGAACTTTTCGAAGATTGTTCATTCAATGATTCAACTCACTCAAAAGAAGATCATATTTGAATGAAATGAGACTTGTCAGACTGCATTCGACCACATGAAGAGACGTATGACTGAGATTTCTATACTTCGTCACTTTGATTAAACTTGTAAGACTATTCTGAAAACTGACTCATTCAACTACGTAAACGACGAAGTTCTCTCTCAATATGATGACGAAGAAGTACTACATTTGATTGCTTTCTATAGCAAGAACATGTTTTTTGCTGAGTGCAACTACAAGATATATGATAAGAAACTGCTGATCATAATTCGAGCTTTTGAACACTGATGACTTAAACTGAAGCTGATCAACATTTCTATCAAGATGTTCATCAATCATCAAGCACTCATCTCATTGATGAAAGACAAAGAGCTGAGCAGACGTCAGATGCGTTGAGTTCAGAAGCTAGCTGACTTCAACTTCAAGATAATGTATCGATCTGACAAACAGAACATTAAGATCGATGCATTAACTCATCAAGCTAACTTCGTGCTCAGAGATTTCGATGATGAACGTGTTCACTATCAATGAATCACTATTTTGACGTTAAATCAAATAAAGATTGCTGATCTAGAGAAGAATGTCAGCGAGTCAATCTATAAACAAGTTCTTGACGTGAATGAAATCGACGAGAATTGTACTCTACTTCGTGAAGCAAAGATCAGAGACGAAGCACAATGTGAAGACATCAAGCTGAAGAATTGTTGAATTCAGAATAAAATCTTATACAAAGACAGTCAGCTATAAGTCTTGTTCAATAAACTTCTGCAAATGAATCTGATTCGTGAGATGCATGATCAATTCTCAATAGATTATCTCAATATTCTTAGAACGATGAAAATCATCAAACGAAACTACTATTGATCATTCATGCGAAAGACAGTAGATCAATATATTTGAAACTGCTATGTTTGTCAACGATTAAAGACATCTAGAGATAAATCAAATGACTTGCTTCAATCTCTATCGATATCTGAACAGCGATGACAGAACATAGTCATGAACTTTATTATCAATTTACCTGATTCATACGACTACAACGCTATTTTGACTGTCATCTGCAGATTGTTGAAAGAAAGGCATTATATTTCTTGCATCACTGATGATGAAGATATCACAGTCGAAAAGACAGCTGAAATGTTGCTTCAATGAGTATATCAAACTCACGATCTATCAAGCTTCATTGTATTCAATCAAGATTCTCAGTTCATCTTCATTCTTTGAAAGTTTCTTTGCAAACGACTGAGCATTTCTCTTTGATTGTTCATCGTCTATCATTCTCAGATCAACAATCAAAGCGAACGAGTCAATCAGAATGTCGAGCAATATCTTCGTTTCTTCTGTTCATACATGCAGAACGACTGATTCAAGTGACTACTCATGATCGAGTTTGTTAACAATAATGTTTTGTCTTCAATCATCTCATTGATTCTTTTCTTCATGAACAAGAGCTTTCACCCTTGTATGAGCTTCGACCCTGACATCATCGAGTATGAAAGCACTCGCGAACGTCTGCAGATTGCTTGAGTTGAAGATATATTTGATCACATGAATAAAACACTGATCTTCGCTCGCGAAGCTCTGATCAAAACACGAGAGCAAATGATGAATCAGATTAACAAGCATAGAAAGAAGATCAATTATGAAATCGAATCAAAGATGTTTTTGAACGAACGAAACATCATTACAGCGAGATCTTTCAAAAAATTGAATGACAAGATGCTCGACTCATTTCAGATCACTGACTCTGTTGACTCATTCTATAAGTTGAAACTATCAGAGACTATGCGTATACATGATGTATTTCATTCAGAGCTTCTTCGTTCTGTCGTTGATGACTCTCTGTCTGATCAAAAGAATGAATCTTCGAGATCAATAGTGGTAAACGACGAAGACGAATGAGAGATCGACAATATATTGAACTTTCGATGATATCGAAGACGACTTCAATATCGAGTCAAATGAAAGAGCTATGACAACAATCTCAACTGATATAACGCTGACGATGACGAATTTATGAACGCTCAAGAGATGATTGACGACTTTCATATCAAATATTCAAGAAAAGCGCACTAAGAAATAACATTCATGCGAACATGAATAGTCAAGAAGAAAGAGTAATGTTACGATTCTAGTCTTCGTTTAGTCTTCGCCTGGTTTCATTCTAATCGAGCCTAGCGAGAATCTGATCTAGAGATGATGTCATTGAAACTCTGCATCATATGTGTAAAGCATCAACTCAATCGAGCCTAGCACAGAGCTGAGAAACACACATATAAGAATCGAGTTTCTTTCTGTAGATACTTTTCTTTCTTAGCATTTATCTATTAGTTAAATGACATTCATATGACTCGCTCTATGCTGATTTCTAACAAAAGAAGAAATAACAATGAAAAAGCAATGTCTCAAAAGCAATTCATCATCACTTCGCAAAAGATGAGAAATCATGATTAAGATAATGAACAGAAAAGAAATAAAAGAAATACAGAAGAAGTTGATTGAACAAATTTTACAAAGAATTGCAGATATGTTAACAGATCAAAGAAATTTAATTGTGTCACTTTGCAAGCTGAATAATGATGACATTTTTCTTCATGCAGTCAGTTCAGATGCTCAAGCAAATCTGAAAAAGACTCAAACATGAGCAAAAGAAATCATGAGTTTGACATATGTAACATGTTGAATCTTTGCAATGCTGACACATGAAATATGCATTACAATAAACATGAACAATCAGAAAAAAATCATTGAAAGATTGATAAAAGATAATGCAAGACTTCATGAAGATCTGAAAGTTCTAAGAATAATCTGATTCAAGAAAATAGCAAAGAATGAAAAGATTCATTCATTGTTCATCATAAAGATTGCAATCAAAGCGATGATGAATTGATTAATGAACATAAGCATGCTGAACTTGTATTAAGAATGTGCATGCAAGCTATTTGAAAAGAACTGTCACATCACACAATGTTTCAAATATCATGAATTTGATCACATGATTAAGTTCTGCAGAAAGAATCAGCGTTGCAAAAAGTGTGCAGACAAGCATCACATCAAAAAGTGCGTGATGTCTTTAAACAGAAGACGTTGCATCAACTGCAATGAAAATCATGAACTCTGAAGATGCATCTGTCTCAAGTGACAACAGCAAATGAAACAAACGTTCAAAATCTACAGAAACAGATTGTTTAAATACTCTGAAATGCTTAAATACAATTACACATTCTTCTCACTGTCTCTGAACTCTTTAAATTCAACAAACTCTTTAGATTCAATGAACTCTTCAGATTCAATGAATTCTTTTGATTCAATGAATTTCTTAAGCTCAGCAACAGTCATGTTGAAAACATGCAGTTGAATCATTAATAAATTAGCTTGATAAATAATAAAGATCAAGAAGAAATGAATTGATCTTCTCTTTTGTGTAAATAGTGACTCAGACAAGACAACATTTGAACAAATTCAGAAATGTTCAATCAGAAAGTGAGAAAAATTCTCGATGATCAAAAGCATACAAAGAGTTTTCTCATTGCAGAGTCAACAACAGCTATGAATAACTTTATGACAAAACAAACTTTTCTACAAATTCTACAGTACAACATCAGAAAGTCATTAAGAATTCAAGAATCATTTTTAATTGACAGAATTTTTTTTTTCTTTCTTCTTTTTCTTTATTAAGTGCATGCAGTCTATGACTATGACACTGTTTAGACGCTGTATGTATGCTAAGTTACATGTAATCTGATCAAAGTTGCTGCTTTATATCTTTTCATTGATTAATCACATTGATAGTTTGTGCATACAAGCGCTCTCGCTCAAACTCTTGTCATTGTACTTTCGTTTTTCTTTGTTTCTTTGCACTCTTCGCGTTCTACTCTTTCGTTTCTAATAGTCATTTTCTCATTGCAATTCAAGTATTTTTCAAATACTTTAGTGTTGCAATTCTTTCAATCTTGATGATGAACAGTGTTAAAATAGTGTTTGTGTTTTTGAGCTGAGCTTTTTTCTTAAGCTTTATCTGCTCTGCTTTATAATGTTTGCAGTTCAGCAGTAAATGCTTCAACATTTATCTTGCATTGCATATTTTATAGCATTTGTTCAAATTATTCTCTGATAATTGATGCAAATAGCTCTTGAAATAGTCATGTCTCATTTTCAGCTGAATAAAGATTGAAAACATCAGCATATTGAAGCATTGACGAAAAAAGTGTTCTGGCAACAGCGATCTACCGAAGCATATAATATATCAAATCGATCAACAAGTTATAGAACACAATTGTACGATCAAAACAAGCTCTCATTCGACTCAATAGCTTCACAGATGACTGCGTCGCAAGTCAAAAATCGAAAATCAAAATTTTTCGCGCTCACGCAGATCAAAATCGACGGCGAAACGAGAGTTCATCAACGCAGAAGAAAGAATCATCAAGAATACAGTAATTTGATTGATAAATCGAAGAGCAAACTCACACGAAAAGAACAAGTCGTCAAGCGACTTTAGAACAACACAGAAGACTGCGTACTGATGCAAAAATCGAAATCAAACTCTTTTGCGCTTGAAGATCGCGCAGAGAACAACGTTGTTTCAGAGAAGTAGAGTGTTTCTTATCAAATCACTATCTGTTTTACCTTTTCTTGATGTGCAAGACAATAAGTCGAGATCAGTCGTTACTATTCTGAGCGAGATAATGCAACTACTTTGATATCTGAAATATAAAGCAATTGCGTCAAGCATTTTCTATCAAAAAGAGTAATCTAGACTCTTGCAGACTAGATTTATATCATTTTCATCTGACATAAGTCGATAATAGAAGACGATTTATTGCAGGTTTCGAGATAGAAATTGAGAAATCTCTACACTAGAGTTATTGCCTACGTGAAACGCTCTGAGTAAGAGGTTAAAGAAATATTTAAGTGATGTCAAGTGAATTTTCTAGAAGTTCGAAGTTTGAAACTCGGAAAAACCCTCTATGAAAAGAAATATAAAGAGTCGCTTTATGCGCTCTTTCTCGCCCCGTTTCGCGAATAGTAACGCGAAACTCAGTAGAAGCAATAGCTCAGCGTCAGAATTCAAAACGTCGACGATAGAAATCAAAAAGTCAACGATAGAGATTGAAACAAATTTATGAGACGAACTTAGCATAAGTTTGTCAACAAGCAAACAACTGCAGAACGACATTGTTGATTTATTTCGCAGTCAACAAAAATCGCTCACATCAGTAAATAGAAAAACGCAATACATGTTTAGTTCACTTGATGCATTGATGCTAAATTCACATGCAAACGCGCATAATGACAAGAATACAACCAATCTGCGAAATGCAAACTCGCAGCAAAAAGAGCAAACACAAGCGATTGTGAAATTCAAAGAAATGAAAAAGCGAAAAGTGATGAAAAGTTCGCAAAAAGAAGCTAGCATCGAAGTTGATACAAGCAAGTGCTACAATGTCATCTCTAAAGAGATGCAGATAAAGAGACTGCGCGAAAGAATTGAATTTGCAGTCAATCAGCTAAGACAAGCAATATCAGAACAGAAAGAGACTATAAGTCATAGCTTAATCTACATTCGAAGAGCATGTGATGAAAGCATAGAAAACTCGATTCAGAAGCAAATAGATCGACTTTAAAGTCAAACAAACAACAAACTGAAGATCATTCTACAATTGATTCAACAAAATGCTGAAGACATCAAAAAGAGAATCAATGCAAAGCAAATGACAAAGAATTCGCAAATCTTGCAGAAGGCGCAGGTTTCGCAAACGTCGCAAGTCATGCAAAATTCGCAAAAACCAACGCAGAAGCTCACATATGCGCAAAAAGCAGCTCAAGTCACAGATGCAAATGCAAATGCAAACACAAATGCAAATGCGAATGCAAATGCA
>JAABUW010000201.1_pt1 | contig 127998 bp, 41 predicted proteins | sample 5560081 | NCBI WGS metagenome assembly JAABUW01 (sample SAMN10711882, study PRJNA513363) | rock metagenome | isolation source: Antarctica rocks | place: Antarctica: Victoria Land, Knobhead sud
GACAGTGACAGTTATAGGGGTGCGACAGCGACAGGACCATGGCCATGAATGGAATGCGCCATGGCCATGAATGGAATGGGGCCATGGCCATGAATGGAATAGGGCCATGGCCATGAACAGGGGCCATAGACGGGGGTCAAAGTTGGTGGCGTACCCCTAATTTAGCGCCCATTAGTGGCCGTTTTAGGCTTGCTCGGTGTGCGCCCGAGTGGCCCTAGGCCCCTTGGCTGCATGCCTCGGGCGCACCTCGAGTCGGTAGATAGGTATCGCGTTTAAGGCTCCCGGGGCGCCCGTCGAGCGCCCTGAGCCACGATCGAGCCACTTTTCGTTTTGCCGACGTAGGCCTAAAGTATTCCTATTAAGCGAACCGAATTTATATCGTTTACGGCGCGTTACGAACGTAATCTTAATCGAGACTTTAAAATATAAAATAATAATTAAGATAATTAATTAAAACCTCGGAAAAGGTATAAAAAAGGGTAAAAGAGCGGAGATAATAAAAATAAAATATATACGACTCGCGCGAGCGATAAGAATCTTAAGGATATTAAATATTTTAATTACTATAAACTCGGTCATTACTTTAATAAATATCCGGAGAAGAAAATAAAGATTATTAATTATATCGGCGATTATATCGTTAAGTTAAAAAATAATAAACCCTTAAGAAAGTCTTTATCCCGAGGGAATAAAGAGAAATAAAAACTCGACCGAGTATAAATATCGATAATAAAGTTATTATAAACCTAATTAATATCGATATAAAAATTATTCGTATTAAAATAGATAAAGATCTAAGAGCGGAGATAAATATTATTAACGAGATATTTATATAATAGTATAACCTAGAGTATTTTAAGAGCGAGCCGCTACCGACTTTTAAATAAATAAGCGGGTAATCTATTTATTATTATAATATTTATAATATCGTCTACTAGTTAACCGATTTATAAGGATAAACTAAGGAGTATAATAATATCTTTTACTCTATTAATAAGAAAGGCTCGTTTATTATTATAAATATACCGGTTATAAAAAAGGAGAAGATTTAAACCGATTATAATATATATACCTAACGGTTCGGTATCGCGTTAAATACGTATATATTAGAATTATTTAAGGATTTTACGAAATTATTAAAGACGTAGCTAGTTATATATATATTAATTTATATTAAGGCTAGTCCCTTTAATTAAAATCTTATTAATAAAAATAAGGTTAAGAAAGGCGATACTACCGTTAATATAATATCTTTTAATAATTCCGTTATCGTACTACCTACGCTTCCTAATAAATTTATAGATTTTAACGATATCTTTTTAAATAAAGAAGTAGGTCGATTACCGTTATATAAAGACGGCGACTATATAATTAATATAAAGGGTAACCCGTTATACGGGCCTTTTTATAATTTATCGAATTTAAAATTAATAGAGTTAAGGAGATACCTAGACGACGCCTTAATAAAAAGTTAAATTAAATACTCCGTAAACCCCGCCGGGGCTCCTATCCTTTTTATTTTAAAAAAAAATAATAAACTACGACTATACGTCGATTACCGAGGTTTTAATAAAATTACTATTAAGAATCGCTATTTATTACCCTTAATTAACGAGACGCTAGACTGTTTAAATAATACTATATAATTTATAAAGCTTAATTTAAAAGATACTTATTATCGAATAAGAATTAGGGAAGGCGATAAATAGAAGATAATATTTCGTACGCGGTATAATCTTTTCGAATATATAGTAATATTATTTAATTTAACGAATATACCTACTACTTTTTAAATTTATATTAATAAATCGTTAACGGGCTTAATAAATATATTTTATATCGTTTATTTAAATAATATCCTAATTTATTTAAATTTAAAAAAGGAGTATATTAATTATATACGATAAATACTCGAACGCCTACGAAAATATTCCTTATTCGCGAGTTTTAAGAAATACGAGTTCTTTACTTAGTTAGTTAAATTTCTAGGGTTTATCGTAAATACCGAAGGTATATCGATAAACGAATATAAGATTAATATAATTTAGTCCTAACCGAAACTAAAGTCCTTTTATAATATATAAGTATTTTTAGGTTTCGTTAATTTTTATTATCGATTTATTTATTATTATTCGTAGATAGTAAACCTATTAACGGGTTTATTAAAAGGTAGTTAAGATAATAAAAAATTTAATTTATTTAAATAACTTAAAGAGGTAGAGTAAGCGTTTTACCTACTTCGCGATTTATTCTCGTATATATTTATTTTAATATACTTTAATCTAGAATTAAAAATTCGGATTAAAATAGATACTTTTAATTTTACCGTAACTACGATTTTAACGTAGTTATAAAATAATAACGAATAATATCCCGTCGTTTTTTAGTCCCGTAAGATATAAGGTCTAGAAATTCGATATAAAATTTATAATAAAGAACTCCTCGTAATCGTTATAATATTTAAATAATAACGATACTACCTCGAGGGTAATTTATATAAAATAAAAGTCTTAATCGATTATAATAACTTAAAGGGTTTTATAAATATTAAATAATTAAATAATCGCTAAGCGCGTTAAGTAATAAGACTTTTATCTTTTAATTTCTTAATTTCGTATCGTTTTAAGAAGAGTAACTTAGCCGATAACCCTTTACGTTATTTTAATTATAAAGGCTAGGATAGCTTTTTAGATAATATATTATTTATATTATAATAAAAGTTATTAAATTTAGAAGGTACTAGTTAAGGCCTTATTTTCGTTATAATATAAGATATATTCGTAAATATAAAAGATCTAGATATAAATAATACTTCGCCGGCGTTAAGTAATATATCCGTAGACATTATATAAAATTTAATATATATAAAACTTACGTTATTAGGGTCTTTAAGGTTTACCGTAAAAAAGATATATTCTTTAATAATATATTTATTTAGGCCTAAGGAGTTAATACTTAAACGGGAAATTCTAAAGAGTTTAAACGAGATATTTATTTAAATCGATTATAATATAGTAAAGGAATTATTTAATTTTATCGCTAGAACTATAGGCTATAGACTATTTATTCTACGTATTATTATTAAATTAATAATATTTTACGAAACGGCTTATAACGCTAAAAGTTTATTAATAATTAAAATAATTCGCGCTTTATAAAAGGATAATTCCTTCTTATAAATAAGAATCGCCGAAATTATATAAGCGGATTACTAACGTTCCGCCGGAGTATAAACTTTAGATTTTATATTAATTTTTAAATATAATAATAAGATTTATATATTTAAAGAAGGATTAATCCGCGAAGAGTTATTAAAACGATATTATAACGATATATTAATAGGGTACTTTAACGTTAAGAAAATAACGAAGTTATTTATTAGAAAATATTTCTAAAGTACTCTTAAGGCCGACGTACGAGAATATATCGATATATACGATATATATTAGCGGGTTAGGGTATATCGATACCGCCCTTATAACGAGATTAATTCTTTATTATATCCTACGGGACCGTAGAAGGAAATTATAATAAATTTCATTATTAATTTACCCTTAAATAAGCGGTATAAACGCGTTTATAATATAGTCCTTATAGTTATAAATAAGTATATAAAGATATTACGATATATTTTAATTATTAAAATAATCGACTCTACGGGGTTAATAAAATTAATATTCGAAGAAATTATCTTAAAGTTTAGAGTTCTTAATAAAATTATTTCTAATAAAGATTCTATCTTTACGAGTACGTTTTAATTAAAGGTATATTATTTAATAAAAATTAAAAGGCGCTTAAATACCGTATTTTATCCATAAACGAATAACTAAATAAAACGCTAGAACTAAACCTTAGAATATTATTTAAAAACCTTCTACTTAAGCGAGTAAAATAATTAAATAGTACTTTTACTTATAGTAGAATAAATATACTATAGCGCGCAGTATACGATAATAAAATAAATATTATTTATAGTTATATATAGTTATAATCTATCTCTTAAACCGCGTCTCGAGGGCGAGACGTATAAGGGAGAAATACCGTCGGTATAAAAAAGAATTAAAAAATTAAATATTTTAAGAGAATACTTAATAAAAGTATAAATTATCGTAATCGAGGCGTAGAAGTATAATTATAGTAGAAGGTATAAGCCGAAATCATTTAATATAAATAACCTTATACTATTATTAATTAAAAACTTAATATAAAAATAACTAAATAAGAAGCTCTTTTATAAAGTAATTAAATTATTTAAGATTTTAAATACCGTCGGAATATAAGCGTACCGCCTAGGATTATTAACTAGTTATCGTATTTATAATATTTTTTATATATCGCTTTTAAAGTCGTATTATTAACGGTAGAGCGATATTTCGATCCTTAATATACCTCTACCAGAATTAATAAATAATACGAACGAATAAGAAGTAGAAAAGGTACTAAAAAAGAAGAAAATAAAGGGCGAGGTATTTTACCTTATAAAATAACTAAAATAATTAAAGACCTTTAATAAATAAATTAATATAAATACTTTAGATAACGCGCTAGAACTGCGAGAAATATTCGAAGAGAATACAAAGATAAAAAAAGTATAGAAAATAAAGAGTAAAAAGAAGAAGTATTATTAATTACTAGTTACTATTAGTTATTTCTTACTAGTCGATTTCGAATAAGACGTATCCTTACGACTAGCGGGGCGCTCGCGGGTAGGTTTATATTTAAGGCGGTTAACTTTTTTAATATTAAAACTCGGTTATTTACGAGTAGGGCCGGGGCCGGGAACTCGAATTAAAAAATAAGAAATAAAAATAAAACTAAGATTAAAATCTTTTTTTTTATTTTTAACTTCTTCTTTAAAAGCCTCGCGAGAAGATATTAATTTATTTAAGATATAACGATTTATATCCTTTATACCGCCGTATTAAAGGCGAGGCTTTATATTATTTTTAATTAAAAAAGCTTTATAATTAGATACTATAGCTTTTTATATACTACTAAAGAATAAAATAAAATCGATAATATCGAGATCGTTAATAATAAACGTATTAAATTAATCGGTAGCGGGATTAAGGCCGGGAGAAGAGTTATATTCGGAGGCGTTTTATATACACTATATACGAGTATCGTCTTCGTCTTTATCGTCGGCTTTATCTTCGTCCGTCGATTCGAGAAGATCGTTAAATTAATATTACGTAATTTTATTTTAAGGTATACCCGTATCCCGGGTAATAATCCCTCTTTAAAAAATTATTAATATACGAATTATATTTAAATTATATTAATTTATTAGAGTACGAAAGGTATTATTTATACCCTTAACGCTCGTAGTAAACCGAGATATTAATTATAATATATCCTTTCCTCTTTTAACGTCGCCGCTTTTAGGCTTAATCTCCCGAAGAAAGACTACGATATCTTTCGTATATTTAATAACCCGCTCGCGAAGATATTTATCGGGGCCTCGACGTTCTAAACGATTAAGAAGAAAATTTATAAGGGTATAAAATTTAAACGGAATCTAGATACGTTAATATAATTCGGTTTTAAAATATAAACGATATATAAAATTATATAGGTACTTATTCTTTACGTAATAAATATATTTTATATATAATATTTTATTATATAGGATATAATTATTTAGGCTTATCCGCTTAAAGTAACGGAGGTATAAAAATATAAATAAAGGCGGGGTAAAAGTAGAGCGGGCGGTTACTTTACGGGTAATAATAATCGGAGATATATTAAATATCTAAATATTATCGTTAATATCGTATATTATAGAGATTAAATTAATATATTAAATATTAAAGTAATCTAGCTATATACGTATCGTTAATAAAATAAAGTATAAAACTAATAATTTAAAAATAAAATAAATATTACGATAATATTAATTCTTTTAAAATATGAATAAATACTTTATTTAAAGTTAAAAGAGTTATTTATTTATTTTAATAATTATAAAATTAAAGATAGAATTTAAAAAAGAAAAGAAAGATTTATTTAAATTACGATATATTAACTCTAGCCTTATTTACGGAATATATATATAATATTTACGACCTCGAAGAAAGAGTTTAAAAATACGGCCGAGATTATTATAAATTAATAAAAGTCTAAATATAATATAATTATCAATAGTAATATATAGGAGTTTATATATATAGAAGATAATAAAATATTATAAAAGAAGAAAAGTTAGAAGGTCGGCGAAGGTTTTATACCTACGTTAAGACCGTTACCCGTACGTATTTACTCCTATAACTAGAGTTCTTCCTAAATAATAAAGTAAAATAATTTATTTTACCGCCGATATCGCTAAAGCCCTACTAATAGTAAAGGTTTATAATTTTCGACGGTAATTATAATATTCTTTCCTTTACTTTTCCTTTAGGGTTTAGAGGTTTTTATTAAATATTTAATATAATCTATAACTATATAACTACGCCGATTACGAACTATACGCGACGTATTATTAAATTTTAAGATATAATTTTTCTCCCTCCCTTTTTCCTACTAGGTTTAGAGGTTTTTCTTAATATATTATTATTATAAAAATAGGAGATTAATAGAATTAAATAGGAGGCGTAGGCGTTACGCGTATACTTTATTTAGTTTAAATTCTATTATATTATACTCTTTTATCGGAGTATTAAAACGTTAAATTAATATTTATTAATTTCGAGGGCGAAACCCCTAGAAGGGGAGGTAATTATTATATTATATTAAAACTAGCTTTATAATAGTTATTAAATATAATATATAAATCCTATATAAGGAGTATACGGCGTGGTTACGCTATTTATATTATAGTATTATATTATAATTTCCGGTACTCCGGAGCCTCTTTAGAAATAGGAGGCTCGGAGCCCTCGCTCTAACTCTTTAAAGATTAATTCTATTATTTAAATATAAAGATTATTTTCCTACTAAGGCTTTATACTTACTTTTATATTATTATAAATACCCTAGGCACTATGACCTAATATTTACCGATTAACGAAAGAAGTTACGGGAAGTATATAATAACCTATTTAAATAAAAAGATACTCGGAATTATATTTAAGAATTTAAATAAGGCTCTATACTTTTTAATAAATATTTTAACCTCGTTTTTTAAAAGAAAAAATATTCTCGAATAAAGAACGAATCTTTAATTAATATTATAAAATATAATATTAATTATATTACCTAATAGGCCTTTATCTCTTAAAGGAAAATTAATAACTAACGATTATATACCTTCGATAAATACGTTTATATATACTCCGAAATCGATTAAAAACTCCGGTAGATTAAATATTATTTATCTCGTTAAAATACCGCTTCTATTAGATTAAAATAAACCTCGAGGAGACCGGTTATATCTCTATTAATTTCTACTTTTATAACTCGCTTTAATATAACGAGTATTTTTATCCCCGTTATTAAATTAGTTTTTATTATTTTATTTAAAGAGTTAATAGACTTTAATTCGATTTAAATTATTATTAAAGATAAATTAACGAGAACCCCGGTTATTAAAATTATCTACGAGAAATAAAGGCTTTACTTTTATTATAAATTATTTAGATATAATATGGAAATTTACCCTATTGAGCTAGCTAGCCTCTAATCTAGTATTATAATTATTATTAACGACGACGAGAGCGTTATAGGAGGAGTTATTTTAAATATAGGAAAAAAATAATCCCGGTATAAAATCGTATATTAAGATTATAGGTATTTAGAACCCTATATATACCTTTTTATTTATCGGTTATATCGTTTAATTTACCTTCGTTATTAATTAAGTTTTCGTTATAATTTATTATATAACTTTTTAAAACCGACCCTACTTTTCGTAATAAATATATAGTTATTTTTTATTAACTACGGAATAACTAGTCCCGAATTTAAATTAAAGTCTTAATTAATACTAGTATATCCGGTCATCTTTTTATCGATTATAATTTTATATATATTTATCGTCTACCCCTTCGCTTTCTTTATTATCTTTATATTATCCGATTTTTTAATAGTATACCTACCGTTATAGAACGTATTATTTATATTATAGAAACGATTTTGAATATCTATAACTATTAAGAATAAATAGTTTTTTTCGTTATTAAACTTAATTAATACCCCGTTATAATCGGCCTATTATACCTCTATTATTATAAAATTACTACCGATTTTTTAGATAATTCCTTAACCTTCGTTTTATATTTTTATTTAAGAAACTATACTCCTAGTTCTATAAAAGTCTTCGTAGAAAATAAACTCTTTTTAATACCCTAAGAAAGTTTTTAAATTTAAGAATTCTAGTTTTTAATTTTATTTAATACCCGTATAAAGTAAGCCCCGATTTAAAAGAAGTCGTTAATATATAGAGAGCCGTTATTATTTATAAACGATAACGTTACTACTAAATAATTAATTCCGATTTAAAAGAAGTTACTCTAGTTTTAAACTCGTTAGTAATATATTTAATCCTAAGTTTATAAAAAGTAAACCTCGATTTAAAAAGAGTTAACGTAGTTTTAGATTTACTAGAAATAAACCTAATTCTTAGTTTAATTTAATATTTATATAAAATAACCTAGGACTTAAAAGGAATTATTTTAGTTCTAGGTTTATTAATAATAAATTTAAATTTAAAAAGAGTCTTCTCCGCCTTAGTCCTAATTATTTATTCCTATAGGAACTAGCTATAATAACGAATATAGTTATATCGTTACTACTATTAAATAAATAAAGATATTTAAATTTAGATATTATAGTTTAGCCTCGCTTCGTTTTAAGTTTTAATATTAAAAATAACGAACCTAGTACCTAGTTACTCTTAATATATACGAGATAAAATCTCGATTATTTACCCGGCTCGTTATATTTAATAAATAAACCGCGTTTAATTTATTATTTATAAAAATCGATCGATTTTTAAATATTTTAAAAGAAATCTCGACCCTAAATACTTAACCTCGTTAAGAATTTAAATATTATAAATTTAAACCCCGCCTTAATTAAAATCTTAAATTAAATATTTACGATTAATTCTAAAACCGAGTTATATTTAAAATAAATAAAGAGTTCTACCTCGCCGGCGTTATTATTTAAAAAGAATTTTAAATTTATCGAGATAATAAGAATATTAACCTAATTATAATTTTACCTACGCGGTACTATAAATTTTTAGATATTTTTTCGAGAAAAGACGTTAATACCTTACCTTTATATTAATTATATAATTATATTATTAAATTTAAAGAAGGGCTATAACCTCCGTTATTTAATCTATATAATATAAATTATAACGAGATCCTAAAACTCCGCCGTTACTTAGATAAGAATTTTAATAAAGATTTAATTCGAGTTAATTAATTTTATACCGTGTTCTTTATCCTATTTATAAAGAAATTTAACGGAGACTTATATTTTTATATTAATTATCGAGGGTTTAATATTATTATTATAAAAAATAAATATTCTTTACCCTTAATTTTAGAAACCTTAAATCGATTAAATCGTATTAAGGTATTTTTTAAATTAAATATTATATTTATTTTTAATCGCCTCCGCGTTAAAGAGGGCGATAAAGAATTTATAATATTCCGTACCCGATTCGGCTTATTCGAATATTTTATTATATTATTTAGATTATATAATAACCCTACCTCGTTTTAGTATTATATTAACGATATTTTTCGTAAATTTCTTAATAAGACCTATATTATATACCTCGACGATATTCTAATTTATAGCGATATCGAGGAAAATTATAAAATCTATATTAAATATATTCTTTAAAAGCTCCGCGAGGCGGGGCTCTAAATAAATATTATTAAATATAATTTTTATATTAAGGAAATTACGTATTTAGGATTAATTATTACTATTAAAGGGATTAAAATAAATTTAAAGAAAATCGATATTATCCTAAATTAATTATAATTAATTAATATTAAGGATATTCAAAGTTTCTTAAAATTCGCTAACTTCTATCGCCGTTTTATTTATAAGTTTAATAAACTCGTTATATTATTTATAACTTTAATTAAAAAAGGTACCGTCTTCGAGTAAAATACTCGATATTAAATAACTTTTAATATCTTAAAGAAAGTTTTTACCTCCGATATTATTTTAATTTATTTCGACCTTAATCGTAAAATTATAATAAAAATAGATATATTTAATTATATATCTAAAGGGGTCCTATCCTAGTATAATAATTAAAATATCCTTCGTCCTATTATTTACTTTTTAAAAAAGTATAACCTTACCGAGTATAATTATAAAATCTATAATAGAGAATTTATAATAATCGTCCGTATATTCGAGGAATAACGCTTTAAACTAGAGGGATCTACTTTTTTTATCGAAGTAATATCGGATTATAAAGTTTTTAAATATTTTATTTTATTTAAAATATTATCTCGTTATTAAATAAGGTAGAGCGAGTTTTTATTTCGTTTTAATTATAAAATTACCTACCGGCCTAGTAAAGAAGGTAGTAAATCTAATATATTAATATATTAATTAAGAGACCTTTTTAAAGAGGGGGATAAATTAGACCCTAGATATTAATATTAGTACTAGATAATATTAAAAAGAAAAAACCTAATCCTAGAAATCCTTAAGGACTATATTTATAATATATTATTAAATGTAACGACCCTAGTTTTAATCCTAGTTACCCTAGTTATATTAATAACGAATTAAAAGATTCTTGTCTAGCCCTTCTAATTATATTTTATATTAATCTATATAATCGTTATAAACCTCGATATAAATATTAATTTAAAATTATAAACCCCGCCTATATTTTACGAGCCTAAATTCGATAAAGATTAATTTATTAATTTAAACGAAGACTTATATAATACCCCGATTTATTAATTATAGGATATAATTAATTAAGCCGATCGATTCGCCTCTAAAGTCCTAGAAATATTACGTTTTAAAATATATTATTATAACGGAATTCCCCTCGCTAAATATAAAGATAAGGATAGAGTTCTCTATTTTTAAAAAAAGAGATATATTCCGAATTTTAGTAAACTACGCCTTCGTCTAATTTAATTAATTTATAATAATATCGCGGGTAGTTACCTAGGTCGTATTAAATATTATAAATTAATTAATCGGGCCTATTAATAACCTAACGTCTATATTATTATCTAATAATTCATTAAGAATTATTATATATACCGAAGAACTAAACCTTCCCGCTAGTATATTTAGAGATAATTATATTTATTACCGCCCCCGTAATAATATTAAAAAGATATCTCGATAGACTATATAAGTCCCCTACCGCTTTATACCTTTATAAGAATTATTTATTAATATATCCTAATTTTCGTAGACCGCTTAATTAAGATACGGTATTTAATATTAATTATATCGATAGAAATAGATAAAGCCTACGACGTTTCCTATTAAAATATATAGAAGCGTTATAAACTACTAAATATCTTTATTTCGGATCGAGGATTTTAATTTATATCGGAGTTTTAGGAGGCCTTATATAAGCGCTTTAAAATCGATTAATATATATTTACTAGGTACTATCCTTAGACGGATAATTAAACCGAGCGGTTTAATATTATAATAGAATACTACCTCCGTATATATATTAATTATATATAGGATAATTAGGTGAAATAGCTCCCTAGAGCGGAGTTTTCTAATAATAATATTAAGTTTTCTAATACTCTAGCCTCGCCTTTTTTAGCTAATTATAATTAATATTTATATATCGACTTCGAGCCTATTAAATCTTTATTTTAAAATCTTACCGCTTAAGTATATATTTATTTAATTATTATTAATAAATTCGTAATATAAATAGAAGCCTTAAACGACTACCTCTATAATAAAATATTTATTATTTAAATTATCTTTGAATCTTTAGTTAACTAACGAAGGCGCCTATATTTAATATATTTAATAGATAATTAAATATAGTTAAATATTAAAAATCTAAATATTATACGTTTTTTAATTAAACTCGACGATTATAATATCGGCCCCTTCCGAGTCTCTAAAGTTTTCGATAATTCTTTTATAATTTAATTAGACTTTCTATATTTAATAAAAATTTACCTCGTCTTCTACGCTAGCCTATTATAATTAATAATTAATAACTCTCTATTTAAATAAGTTTAGTTTATCCGAGAACCTATAATTACCGAAGATAATTAACGAGAGTAGTACGTTAATAGTATTTTAAATTTTAAGTATAATCGCCGTTATAGTCTACCTTTATTAAAATACTACGTTAATTAAAAAGGTTACGTCGTTATATAAAAACCCTTTTATTACTTTACCTATTATTAATAATTTATTAATAAGTATTATATCTCGAATCTTAGCGCCGCTGGCCTCTACGAATTACCGTATATTATTTAAAGGTATTAGTAGAAAGAACCTTTATTATCTTCGTTTTAATTCGATTTTTAAAAAGTTAACCCCCGTTTATACTTTAATTTATTCTTTATCCGTTATTATTCCCTCGGTTATCGTTCCGTATCGGCTTCGACCGATACTTCGTATTATTATATAAATAAATAGTACCCTATAACCTAGCCCCGTCGTTATTATTTATAAATAATAACGTTAACGCCTAGTTTTATTTATATACCGCTGTTTATTCCTCGTCCTATCTCTTATCCGTTACTATCGATAACTCGAATACTCTAACGCGTTTTTATCTTAATTATTTCGTAACCCTTAATAAGATTTAGGGTTACGAAATTTAATTAATTAAATTAATTATTTATTTATCTTATAGGAGCTCGACTTTAAAAAGGGGGTTATTATTATAATATAATTTTATTAATTTAACCTAATTTAATTTACTTTAGATTTAATATAAATTTAAACTAGTTTCCTTATTTCTATTTTAATATAGCCGGGATAAAAAATAAATAAATACTCTATATATTAATTTTTATTTAGATAATAATTGGCCCTACCCTAATTTTCGTCCTTTATCTTTTATCTTGGCCTACTTTTATACTATAACTAGGCTATAGTTTAATGAACCTAGTCGTTAATTTAATAAATCTTTAAATATTAATCCCGTTCTTTAATAATTTTCTATAACTCTTAATTACTCTTACCCTTTAATTTAGGGATCTTTATATTACCGTTATCTCCTATTATTCCTAAGAGTAATATAGATAAGGAGTAATTAATATTAAGGATTTTAAAGATTTTACTCTTAAAGTAGCGGTATAAAAAGTATAAAATATTATTATTTTTTTAACGGCTCTCTAGCTCGCCCTAGGAATACACTAAATAAACTATATAATAAGTACGTTATATACCGGGCTTATAACCCGTTAGTAACGTCCATAGGTATAGTTCTTTCATATATTAATATAGTTCATTAAGGAGTAGTAACTATGGTAGTTACCAGTTATATATTATCTTAAGGGGCTTGCCCTAGCCCTAAGCCAAGAGCTGCTTAGTAAGCCAGGCTGAACAGGGAATGGTAGTTGCAATCCAACGAACTCTTAGAACGATTCGTCGATCTAGTTTCCACCTCTCCAATTCAATTACTTGAGAATCACCCTCCGCCTCGAAGCCAACATTCGCTGCCCCACGTACGATGGTTCTCTGGATCCGGGGGATTCCTGCCTCGGGATAACATACTACAGGGCCGTTGCGAACGCACGTACCAGAGCGAACGAGCTCTTCCTCGACAGTGGTATCCTCAAACCACTGGGAAAGCTCGATAACGTGAAGAACTACCATTTCAATATCCAAACAACTCGAGTAGAGGAGGCCGGCGACCACGACTATGAAATATCCCCAAGGTATGCGCAAATTATCGCGGAGGTGAGAGAAGCTATGCAATACCACTGGGAAAGGAGGCAAGATTCTTCGCAGGAGGGCGCCAGCTTGGAGGATTCGGAGGAAAGGTATACCAGCGAGAGTACAATCTAGCTGCGGCGGAGAGATGTGGGCGATGTGGCAGAAGTGGATGGAGCAATCGAGCACAGGAAGATACATGGCATTTGCTTGCTGCTACAAACAGTTGGAGGACTTAAAGGACGATCTGCCTGTCACGAACTTTTCATCGGTATTGCAGCGGCTTTGAACAGATAGCGTATACCCTTTTTTGCTACATGTGGCTTTAGCGGTACAAGATTAAAAAATTATAGATCAGAAGCAACCAATCCTTAACATAACACATTCTTTCACTGTCTTCCATACTTGAGAGAATTGGAGACGGTTGACCCAAAATATAGAGCTCCTCACCAGAAGGGCATTCACAAAGCTTGCAATGCATTACGGTCCAATCAGATTAGCGTGGTTAGATATCTATTCAAAACCATTCCCAGAAAAGGAAGGATAATCCAAAAGTCTTTTGTACTACGGCGCCGGATACATGAGGTTGAGGCATATTCGAGTTCACATTCCCTGACATTCCCCAAGCCAAATCAAGATTATCATCTTACTTTATGGATCCAACATCGAACGTCGCAAGCGCGCTAGCACTGAACTAAGTATCTTTCCAACTTCTACCACCTTCAAATCTATAACGGTAGACCCTCCAGCTCCAACCTCGCTGAAGAAGTTAAAGACCACATTATTTACTACAAGTTTGCTGTAGACTACTTTCAGTTCCAACCTGCACTTAGAGAATTACATCGGATCTCCAGGAGGGCAGTACTTCTGAAAAAGCCTCCACCAAAAGTCGTCGATTTTTCGTAGCTCTGAAAATTCGAGCCGTGTATTTTCCCGACTTAAGCGTGAAAGTGCTATCGTTCTGCTCTAAGTTTTTGAAGTATTGATGAATATCGACGCATTCAGCGAGCTTGAGTATGGTACACTCGCGAGGCTTTCGAACAGTACCCATTCTGTGTCCTTGATCATTAGATCACTGCAGCAATGAAAGAGATCAGAGCGCTACGCCCGTCCCTCTGTTACAATTTCGAGATGGATGTGCGAAACTTGAATTACTAGCTATGCGCGAACGATCTATCTTAGACTAATTATCCGAGCTGTAGAGTATTAGATACTAAGAGAGGGTGCTTCTATCAACTCAAACTCAGCCCGTTTTGGAATTTCAATATCGAATTTATCGTCCTTGCAGTAATGGCAGACCGTGTAAACCAACCCCAATACTACTACGGCCACGTGCACCGCTGCTGTACTTTTCCTTGTGGCGTGAGTTGTTATCGATGAAATTATAGCCAAAGCATTTGTATCTTTTCTATTCAATAAATTTATACCTCCGTGCCCTCAGACTTTGATTTCTTTATCTAATGAATCAGAAGGGAACAGCGCGATAACGAATTATTCATTGAGGAAATTGTACTACGTAGCGATAGCTGATAATGTAGTAATCTGCTTCCCGTCTTGATGAGACTGGGAGTGTTGTTTAACATTGTAAGTAGAGTAATCTCGATGTGAGTAATGACATTTGAGATGAATCGAACGCTCGATGAAGTCGGGACGCATCCTGGAATACACTTGAGGGGAATACACTCGACCTTACGCCTATGCAAAGCCATGAGTGCATCCATTTCCAAGTATGACAAGCTTTTACCGACGCAAACTGTGCCCAAATGCCCCAGTCTTCTTTCGGGCCAAGCCCATGCAAATCGTACCCCCTCAAAGATTAATCTGAAACCTCGGACTCTTCCTTATCCTCTCCCCATACTTATAAAACACCCAAGGAATCGGACACATCGCCAGCGCAATGAATGCCAACAATGAGTTACCCCAGCCCAAGCCCAGCGTTGCATACATTTTCTGGCCTGCGAGGGGAAGAAGGGCGCCGACGAGAGAGCGGAGAACGGTGTTGGCGGCGAGGGCGGAGGCGGCGTAGATAGTGAAGGCGTCGACGAGGTAGGTTTGGATGGGCATGAATGTTGCGAGGAGGCCGAGGCCGACGAGACCTTCGTCATTAAATTTCAGTCAGCATAATGTGTGACTGCAGGGTGGGGCGCAGGGAAGCGGTGGGTTTTGAAACGTTAGTGAGGAATGCAAAAAAGCTTTTTGTTGTGAGGTGCGAGCAGGTGATGGAAGGGCTCGAGATAGGGTGTACGAACCAGTGCCGAGGATGGGAGCGATCCAGAAGACGTGCTTGTCTGCTGTCCAGCCATAGAGGAATACTGCAGCAACTTAGTAAACCACGCGGAAAAGTCAAGGAGGGTTGAGGCTCACAGCCAATTGGTATAACGAGCGAGCCAGGTATCATCGGAGGCAAGCGATATTCTGCTTTCATCCCGCCACCGTTCCTCTTGGTCAGGTTTTTGACGATCTTGTCACTGGCGACACCGAATATAATGACACCACACAGGGAGCCAACACCAATACCAAGATATGTCAGGCCCACAGACCCTTGCGAGAAGTGGTACTGACTCTCATAGACTTCCGTAATAGTGGTAAACAGCAGGTATAGATATCCATAGACGACAGCCATATACGTCGACAACGCCAGGACAATGGGCGAAAAGGCCAATAACTTCATGGGCCGCACAATGGAGAGCTTGAAGAGTGCTGCTGGAGTAAGCGGAGATTTCAACTTGGACTGAAGGTTCTCGTTGCCGGTCTCTTTTCGGAGCCTGACGGCTTTGCGTTCGAGGAGTATGGGAGGGTAGGTTTCGCGGAGGAAGATGAAGGCGGAGATGGAGATGGCGCCGGCCTAGGAATATCAACATTGTAGCGTCAAGATTCCAAATTGATATTGCTTACTGCCATTGCAATCACCCAAAAAACCCATCGCCAACCCATCGCTTGCGAGAGATATCCACCAGCAACAGGCCCAATGACAGGACCCATCAGCGGACCCAGCGCCCATATTGCCATCACACCACCTCTTTTCTCCTGTATAATCATATCCGCAATCGTCCCTCCTCCAACAGTCAATGGGCACGACCCGAACAGTCCTTCCAGGAATCGAAACCCAATAAGCATATTAAGATTCGTACTGAGCGCGCAGGCGATGGTGAAGATGACGAACATGAGATTGCAGACATGGTATACTGGGAGGCGGCCGTAGAGCTCGGAAAGAGGAGCCACTGCTAAGGGACCGAATACGTAGCCGAGGATGTAGATGGAGACGACGAAGGAGGCGAGTTGTTCGTTGTTGGATTTAAATTCGGTCATTACTTCAGGGACGCCGGGCGCGAACATGGAAGAGGCAAGTGGTCTGAAGAATCAGCTTAGCAGTGGCATGGAGAGATCTCAAGGAGAGTCTTACGTGAGGAAGGTGATAGATGCGATGACAGCGACGTTGCCCCATTTCAGCTTTTCAGACCAATTGATCGGATTCTGGGGATCATCCTTTCCATCCCAGTCAACAATGTTTGGATCCACTTCCGTCTTTGCAACTTCGTGCTCTTTCTCGCTCGACGATGATCCACGGTTGCCAGCTTCAAGGTCAATCTCCTTCTCGAGTTCTGAGCTCGCCAGTGTTGCTTTCTCTGCGTGGCCATTTGAAGAGGGATTTGCTTCGGCGGCGGAGAAAGCGGCGATCTGCTGAGCTGTGGACGGGACTTTTTCAAGTGCTGAGAGTGATGCTGCTTCTGGTGCTGTCGAAGGCGCAGTCTTGGGGAGTGAAGATGGCGCTGCTCCTGGGAGGGTAGACGGTGTTTGCTCGGGAGCTGTGGTTGGGGCTACCTCTGGCGCTGTCGAAGAAGTGGCCTCTGTGGCTGTAGAGGGCACCCATTGGGCGATTGTAGATGGTGCTAGATCATGATTTGAGGCTCCCCCTTCTTGCGCTACAGGTGTGGTCGAGTCATGGGTGACGTCTGGTTGGTGGGTGATTTGCGTCGAGCATGCTGCTTTAGGCGCTGCTGACCGCGTATATTGTGGAGCTGCTACTGAAGATCCGTGGCCTTTTGATGCATGGACTCCCTCCACGCCAGACGAGCCCTGAACCTCTGTTGGTATATCCGCGTCGTGACCTTCGATGGCTGCAAGCTCTTCTCGTTGTTGCTCTGAGCTTTCTGGTCCGCTGAACGTCGAGCTCACGGCTTGTGCCAGAGGTAGTTCGGTGTCTGATTGCCATTATCAGTTGAAGCTCGAGGAAGAATGGGTCTCGATTGGGAAATTGTGAGGCTACAACGGAGTGATAAGATTTACATACTCATTTCGCCAAGCTGTCAGCCAAGACTTTCCGGGCGCTAGCTATGCACAAGATTATGCGTCGATTATACTCTTTTCCATGACTGGTGAAGACCACTTCCATACAGCTCCCTAGGAAGCGTAAGATCAACTGTACCACATACACACAAATGCAAGATGTTCACATATAAATCAACATTAACAAAGGAGATCTCGGACTTTGGATTTAGCTCGGCTTATCGGCATATCTTAAAGTAGCGAGATACCTCGGCACAAGCTAATTCCGCTGGGTTATTCACGTTCTTATGCAAACGGTACGAATGTTTGTTTGAGCTTGCTCAATTCTCTTGAAAGGTGCTGGTTTTTGGAGTCATTCAGAATGTCCCCCATCGCAGCAAGTTCCATTGACCTGATCAGCATTCGGTTGCTTCCATACAGCGACCTCGTATCCAGCGCGTCGACCTCTAAGGTCATTCTAATAATTACCTTATTGATAGAGTGCTTCAACCTTTGCGGTGCGCTTACAAGAGGGCCAGACAGAAATGGTGGTGAATCTAGGCAAGGCATATCAGGCATTGCCCCTGCTCGTGAAGAATCTGTACCTCTCACTGTAATCGCTTGGCCCTAGCCCAATCATCATGGTAATGCATTGCCTGAAGTGACGACACAACCCCCCCCCTCTAGCGCGTTTTTGGTTCACTCAACTTGAGCTTGAGGGTATACCAACCACTTCCACTTCTCGCTTTTGCGAAGACTCTCGGAATTCAGAGATCGAGACTTTGGAGCTGCACATCTATCTTCCACCTCCTTGACAAACCCACCACCCACACCCACCTTCCCTACCAACACCGCGGCACAATAGCGACGCTTCCGGATCCCACAATATTTCATGCGCACTTCGGGTGCAAATAATCCCGTCCGGGAAGCCCTAGGGGGCGCGCACTGGGGGGCACACCGCACAATTCGGATTTAGGATATGAGGATTACATACAAATCTAAATACATAGCGCGACCGCTAATGGTTTCCGAATCTACTGTACTGCGGCATTAATAGCTAAATCCGAACTGTGCGGTGCGCCCCCCAGTGCGCGCCCCCAGGGCTTCCGTCTGGATCTACAAAGAGCCCTACTGCAACCGGCCACAATTCCCCAAGCTCACAAAAGATCTCGGAACCGATGTTTGCATCATCGGCTCGGGCATCGCGGGCATCTCAACCGCCTATGAACTCGTCACCCGGGGTTCCAGAGTGACTATGATTGAAGCTCGTGATGTTATCTTTGGAGAGTCTGGAAGAACCAGCGGCCATCTTTCCAGCGCGCTTGATGCTACCTATCCCGAGATTGCAGGTAAGCATGGCGAAGAGAAGGCAAAACATGTGGCGGAGAGCAACCAGTATGCATTGAAGAGGATTGGGGAGATCGCAAAGCAACTGAGCATTGATTGCGAATACCGAATCCTACCCGACATACGAGATATTACAGTATGAAAAGGGTGACCCTAGGCACGACGATGAGATGAAAGATGCTTCGCGAGGATTTGGAGAAGGCGAGTGCGCTTGGCATTCCCGCGACCTACCGAGAGGGCTACGCAATCAAACGTTGGGATGGAAAGCCTGATCAACGAGACGCTGCCGGTTTTACGGAGCAGGCCACTTTTCATCCTACCAAGTACCTGACCCGTGTACTTAAATGGCTAGCCAAACGACGAACTTCGAGTGCTACACCCACACCAGAATGATGACCATTGAAGAGAAAGGTCTGCTCAACAAAGAAGTTCGTGTCGGTACTTTGGATGGCCGTACCATTACCTGCAAGAAGGCTGTGGAAGCGACATGCATCCCTCTCCAGAAGCTGAGCATCGTCGCGCAATTGGAATACCATCGCACATACTGTATCGCCATCCGTGTTCCCAAAAACACCATCGAGGACTGCCTCATCAACGACCAAGCCGACCCTTACCATTATATCCGTTTCACCGACTGCGATGCGGAAAACGACTACCTCGTGATTGGAGGATGCGATCACAAGGTGGGCCAGGAACAAGAAGACCGCAGGTTTAAGGAGCTCGAGGCCTGGGTTCGTGAGCGTTTCACCAAAACTGGCTCGGTCGACTACAGGTGGTCGTGTCAGATCCTGGATTCCGTGAACCAGGTTGCCTTCGTTGGCCTCAACCAAGGCAAAAGCCGCACTCACATTGTGACTGGGGACACCGGCCATGGTCTCACGCTGGGCGTCCTGGCAGGCAAACTCATTGCCGATGAGATCACAGGCGTTGACAATCCGTGGAGCAAACTCTACAACCCCAAACGCCTGCCGACTGTATCCAGTCTGCCAAGCACGTTGACCCGCGATATACAGATCAATACTCGGTACAAGCGCTTCTTACAAGGCGACATCACCGACATCGAGGACTTGCAACCAGGAACCGGAGGTGTTCTCAATTCTAAGACCGCCAAGCCAGTGGCAGTGTATAGAGACTATGGTGAATGATTGTCCGGTACATGGCATTCGCTTTGGTAAGGATGGGTTATGCGTGATGGGACCTGCTAAGGCTGGTTTGCCCCCCATGAACGAAAGTGGAGAGGCAATACAACAGGAAGCCAGAGGTGAGTAATTGTCTCAGTCGGCCGTGGATGGCTGGAGAATCCAAAAGTACTTGACTATGGTACTTGATAGGGATGTAACGACGGTTTGCATAAAAAATTCATTACACAATCTACGTCTTCGCTTAAAAGTCTTAAGACGTTCTCGCGCTAAATACGGCAAAAAGTACAGTATATCCCCTACTACGCTAGTCGTTCATTACGCTTGTTGCTACTCTCTTAAGCATTTTACTCGCTCTAAATCTACTAGTTAATTCCTCTTAAGAGATTTCTTATCTAGAACTTTCTCTTTATCTCTCTTTCCTAGTCATTATTTTGTAAACTCTATCCTTTAGCCTTGATCCTTGACTAAATTATTCGGTTTACTCTTATCTTTTACAGCGCTACTCGCTTGATACGATAATTCTGGATCTACTCGTAAATCGTTTACCTAGAACACCCTTTCGCGACTAGCTTCATGATAATGCTTTCGGTAACCATAGAAGGAAGCTCTTCCTGTACGCGGGCCGCGATACACTTCGGGTATACAACCAATTCGCTTGTTACATTGTCGAGGCCGATGAGGATCGTATCTGCGAGGAGGAACATTTCCGGTATATCCATACGGCGGATAGCGCTCTCGTCTAATGCGCGCTCCATCCACCGATCCGAGAGGTTTTGGCGAAACTGGCTGGCTTGGACATCAGCTCGCGGGAGAGACTGTATATTACAGCGCATAGGGTTGCGCTTGTACGCCATCGCGGAAGACATACACACGCAAAGTCGACCTGATAATTATCAATGCTGTCGCAGGCCTAGGGGCTACTGCACAAAATATTTACGGTGATATCCGCCACCTCGCAACGTGGAAAGAGGTAGAGGAGCATAAGCCTATTTTGTCTTTCTCGAATGACTCCTCTACCTTTAAATTTAGGTAAATTTCTATACTTTAGTCTAATATAATCTAAATAAAGGATGAGTAAATTTCCTATATACTAGTTTCATTTAGTAATTCTGTTCTGTACTTTATCGTAGATATTTAGAAGATCCTGAAATTTCTCGGTATAATTCAAATCCGCCTGCCTTATGCACGCTTTTATGCAAATGGTATAAATATTGCCCTGGTTTTAGCTCGCTCCCTTCAGCTTTACCTTCATCCAATCAACACAGTAAGCACTCATGTTCTTCAATTCTCCTAAATTGTGCTTGGAGGATATAGTAACAGTATTTGGAGCATGAGTGCTTTGTTGCCTCACGTTTTTGCCTGCAGGAGAATTGTCCCGCGTGATCTTACTCATGACGTAATGAAGCACTTCCCCTTCTCCTCGTTCTTCTCTCTGACTGCTAGGAGGCTCTACGACCTCTGCTAGCTTCTACCTCCACGTCAGATGTAAATTGTAAAGCCAGTGGTTCTTGATGGTAAGCGCAAAATGCTTGCTGAGGTTCGCGCCTCAACTCTTTGCTGCCTGCAATCGCCAATCCGTACTTTGGGATAACTCTGGGTACTGATATCAACGTGGGGCTCAAGAAATGGCTAAGTCGGTCTCAGGTGATAAAACTCCTTGTGTAATGAAGTACTTGCACGTTGACCTTACAGGACTTCTTCCAACCATTGGAGTACTCATATTCACATCAATAAAACAAATCGCTATACAAAGCCTTCGATTCGATACGTCCAACGCCGTATTTTGCAGAAAACATCCAACATACTGATAGATCATATCTCCAAGCGAGGCAGAATATCAAAACACTCGAGAACTGCAGGAAATCCACACTCATACGTCCCTCAATCGCTCCAGATTATCCATCCGACACTCACTTCTGGCTATCCTCGTTATTCGGGCCTTGTCCAGTCAAGCCTGCATTTTTCAGCCACTCCTGATATCCCGGGTTTTGCTCATCAAAGCCAAGGTTCTCTTGCCACTCCACATCGTCCAACTCTTGACTAGCAAAGCCGTAGCTTTCTATCCATTTATTGGCCAGCTCCTGGATTTTGTCCGCTTGATCCGGTTCTTCGAGTACAATTGCCAAGTGTTTAGCCGCTTCGATATGTGCTCGGAATGTTTTCTCATCCACACCCAGTCGGTGCGCAGCGGCGTGACGTAGTTGCCGAATACCAGCGATGGCGTTGCCGAGGATCTTCATGGCGCACGATTTATTAGGATCGTTAATGAACTCCTGATTGTTAGCGTAATTGGCAAGATCAAAATGTTCCTCCCATCTGTTGGATTCAACCTGCTCTGGTACCGTCCAGCCACGGCTCGCCAGCCAGTCTGGATCGGTGTTTTTCTCATGGCGGAAGCACATCTCTTCAATTATGTACCGGACCTTATCGAGCAGCTCGTAAGCCGCAACAGCTGGTCGGTCATACAACGCCTTCTCTAGCTCGCATTTCGTCGCCTCATTCAGCTGGGAATACTCGCACACGAGACGATATTTCCGCTGAAGGTCAGCCGCCCGCTCGTGATCGCCAAACAGAGCAGGTAGCTTCAACGCGTTTTCCAGGTCTATCTGCTTCAACGAATCCCGATGGATGGCTGCATTTCGTAATCTGCAAATCCCTTCGCAGATATTCGTCATCCAGACTCCTTTGGTCAAGATAGGGCTCTTGGAAACTACCGGAATAGCGTGAAAGTGTACAACATAGCGAAAGAGCAACGCCCAATGGTCTAGCTCGATAAGATTCGGGAATGCCGTCCATGGCTTGTCAATCAAATGCTGCAATCCCCGCTGGGAAAAAGATTCCTGTTTCCATTCAGGGTTATCCAGCATATCTGTGAAGAAATTCTCGGAGGCGAATTGGTGGCTGCAGAATTCCAGGCTGTCGACTGCATGACGGATGAAGTAGTGAGCCAATTTTGGGTTTGAAGGTTCGAACAGTGGGGGCGGTGGGCCATCCTCTGGCAAGGTATTCGTATGGCTGTCCCATTCACCGTTTGCTTGAACATCTCCAGGTACCCCACCGAAGAAATCTTCGCTCTCGTCAACTGTTGTCTCGCTATTTTGTGTGACCTCCGTATACACCGACAGGGTATTCGAGCTTGACGACCTTCGGCTGTCATCACTTGCTTCCGGTGCTCTCTCTGCTTGGGGCCCTATATCTACATCGAGGTCCCGAACTGGGAAGACGACGTTGACCGAGTTCTGTGATCCGCTCATGATGGTATCGCGTACACGGCCTTGGGGGATTTTCCAGTACTGGAAGAAATCGTTATATCTATCCAAGAAATGTGAGCAAGGCCGACTGTTTTGTATTGACATGGCGATCGAAAGGACCATTGTTGCACTCGCGCTTTGTGCGATGACTGGAATTTCGGTGCCTTGAACAACGAACATGCCTGGTCCTCAACTCTTTGTGCGAGCCCTTTGACTGGCTAGCAGCTGTTTTCTTTTGCTACGCTTTCCTTGGGATCTGAAACTCGATCGCTGATTCTTTGTGCGAGGCGATTGATTGGCTTCTTAAAACTATGACTGCTTGTTTTTATTGCGAATTCTTCCAAGCTCTAATGCTTGGTATAAAAAACCTTCTCCGCAGGCATCCGAAGCCCCCAGTTTTGACTCCATCTCAAGAATGAATTCGAAGCAAATCAATGGGGACACGATGTCCAGTGACTCCGTCCCATCTTGGGGTCTCGCTTGATAGCAGATATTGTAGGAAAGGAGAAGACGAAGGTTACCCGCCTCAGAGCAAACTTTGAGGGACGCGGAAAGCAAGGAAAAATTGCAGTCTCTAACTACTTTGTGCGCCAGTCGCTATACTAACATTCTGATTGGCTTGCAAGTTCTCGAGAAAATATGGCTTCATTCGTATATATATATACATCTGTTGTGACGATTGAGAACCTGAGCATGACTAACAACAAATGGACCAGGAACAGAAATTCATCGCTTTTCTACCCAGAAGAGCTGTTTGCTCCTGTCCGGGTTCGCACATACGAAACAGCTCTTGAACAAAGGCGGAAAACAAGTTAATGCGCACGGCCAGAAGGCAACAGCGGTGGGCTTGCGACCCAACAGTCATGAGAGGAACTTTGAGTCTTGTACGCCAAGCCATGACTGGCCGCCAGCTTTTGCCTTCACTGTGCGACTCATTCTGAAGATGTAAACCGTCGGCGTGGCTACACAGGCGCGAGTCATTCGAACGGATTGGCTGTTGGCAATCGCATTCATTGTGCGACTCGAGTATTCGGCTTCGCAAATTCGCCGCACAATCTCGAGTGGCTTTCAATGAGTCTTGGCGTTGCAATCGCACAGATTTTGTGCAATCATGTTAAAGATAGAGCTGACTTTACTGATCAGTAGAAATCACGGCTCAAACGCTTACAATTGTGGAGATGTATGGTGGGTGGTAAAAGATGTATTCAATCTGCTAGCTAGTCTGACCCGGATTCAGAAAGTCCACGATGCTCCAATGTCCCAAAATCCCCACAGCTTCGATGTTCGATAATCAATTTCCAAAACAGCCATCCCTCCAGGTTGCGAAGTTGCTGCCATTGTGTGACTGTACCTTTGACCCTAGGGTACAAGGTAGCTATTGGGGTTGTTAGTATGAGTGCTAGCCATGATGATAGTGAGACCACCTACTATCCTCCCAAGCCTGCCTCACTTCCAGCCCCGAAACCCTCTCCCGGCATCAATTCGCCTCGTCCTCCTCACCAGGCTGCCGCCACGTCCTCCACCACCCCGAGGAGCGGGGTGATACCATGGCTGCCGCCTCGTCCTCCCCTACATGTTCTATGTCACGTCAATGAGTGCTCAGGTCGAGTCAGTTGGTTTGGCTACTCACAGTCCTCCAGTCCAATAAATCCATCTGCTAGCCAAGGTACACAGTACAAATTCAAAATTCAAACGATGATGATGTCGGCAAAGCTTCGGTTTGCTTGTACCGCAAATCGTCCCACTTCCTGTCCTCCTCATCATGATCCCTTCCTTCACGCTTCTCCCTTTCAATCCAAGCGTCGATGATGGCTTGAATTTCCTGGGCTTGTGTGGGGTCGCCCAAAAGGTAGGCAGCTGTCACGGCAGGTTGAACCAACCTCCGGATTTCGTGAAAGGGAAGGCAGTGGGCCGCGTAGACACGGAGCTTCGCGATGGCGTCCATGGTGGTATGGAAAGACTTATCGTCCGGGTGTTCGTCCTTCAAGATGGGGATCCAGCTGCAGAGTGAGTTGTCAGCATTGACGCACTGAGTGAAAAATTTAGTGCAACGGCAAATATCAGACGGACAGCTGACTGCATTGGAGAAGGGAGACTACTTACTCTATGATTTCGACCTGCTCATATGTGGTCCAATTGCGCTCCCTCAAAAACTCCGGGTCCTCCCTTCTCTTCTTCTCCATAGCTGTCCGCTCAAGCTTGTCCTGGAGCGTAACCAACAAATCTCTTTTGGTCACCACCGGCTTGGGAGGAGGAAAAAGGAGGTGATTAAGTTCTCCAATCTCGGCAGGGGTGGGAAACTCTGCGGTGACGAGGCTGTAAACGTGTTCGAATTGTGCTGCACGTTCGGAATCGTTGAGGAGTGCTGGAAGTGTCAAAGCTCGGTGCAAATCGGACATAGGAAGACGGCGGCGGTGAATGGCGCAGTGGCGAACTTCGGCGACGGACTTCAAGAGATATTTGTCGATGAGGTTTTTGTCCTCGAGGAAGTGTGTCATCTGCAAAACTTGGCGTCAGTATCGTTGATTTCAGTCACAGTTCATCTCTGGGGAAAGCAAGACACAGCCTAATAAGGCAAAGGTATCGCAACTTCAGTCACAATTCATCTCCGGTGACAGCAAGACACACAACCCCGTAAGGCAACGGCATTGCATTGTTCAAACGAGATGGTGCTTCTGGCCTTCAGCGCTACTCGCATCTTAGGCTGGTTGTATCTTATGGACTACAGCTACACCACGCTAGAGCGAGACAGTTTGTCTCTTCGCCAGCAGGCAAAGGTAGCTACAGCATCAACCTTTCGGCCTTACGAGGAGTTGAATCCTTCGCCTACTCCATCTTCGGCTGTGAAACCATGTTTCGCCTTCAGCGCTACTCGCCTCTTAGGCTACAGTACTTTTCTCATGCTACACCACACTCCTCTGAACATTTCATTTTCCTCATGCTACACCACTCGGCACACCCGCCACTGCAACACCGATATTCCTCTACCTCCAAAAATGACGAAAACATGAACACACAGAGATGAAAACAGCCAAGCAAAAAGGGCACTTACTTGATAAAGCTCAACGCAAGCAGGGTTATCAGCCACCTCGGGGGCCCAAGACTTGATATAGTCGCGGCAGGTGTCTTCGAGGATCGACTGGCCGAGTTTGAGGAAAGCATGGGTCATTCTAGGTGTGGCGGCGGCGAAGAAGAGAACGGGTGAGGTCGAGCTGTCAATGTTGCAGTCAGCTTGAATTCAGGTCTGTACGTACGAGAGAGGGTGGGAATACTTCTTGGCAGTCTCATTAGGAACTGGAAAATCTTCGGGGAGAGTGGCAGTGCTACTATCCCATTCTCCAGAGGGTTTGATGGAGGAGGAGGAGGGTGTAGGTGATCCACTTTCTGACACGAGGGTGCTCGTACTGCCCCATGTTTTTTGGTATTCCACCTCTCCCTCTCCAACGAGGGTCGCCTCCGAGTCTTTCCTCTTGAGACCTGGGATGAAGGCTGCGGCGCTAGGATTGAGGTATGGTGATGGTGACTCTTTTCCAGTCTTCGGTTTGAACTCGGGGGTGATGGAAGGGGCGGTGGAGCTGAGGGCGCGACGCATTCTTGCGAGGGCATTCTTGGTCATGGCGGCCATGGTGGGTTTGATGCCGAAATTGGCGTCGATGAGGGAAGACATCTTTGCGGGTCTAAAGGTAGTTATCGGTGGGCGGGTCGATTGGGGGGAGCTGTGAGGTAATGCTGTATGGTTGATAGGAGGCGGTTGGAAGTATTGCTGAAAATGGAAGTGAGATGTCGACGATATCAGTGTAAGTCTCTTGAAGAAAGAGCGATGAGCAAGATGTCGAGGCTGTAAGTTCTCAAGTTCTCAAGTTTTCTGCTGGCCTTTTCATTGCTTGGGATCCGCGACTCGCCGTATGACTTTTTCTGAATACGAGAGATTTTCTTTCTACTTCCATCGTGGACATAGCATCATTGCTTGAAACCTAACATCTGACCTCTTGGGCATTGGGTGGTGGAGGCTGTGCAGCCTTCTTTGCCAGGATCCGGCCGCTGTAAGAGCGAACCATGCATTCTAAAGCCGTGATTTTGCGATTTCTCGTGTTGGAAGATTCTGCAAGGCTGACAGTAAAGTCTCTTGATCTCAAAATAGAATTGTGGAAGCTTTGTGGCTTTCCAAGCGTTGGGCAGCATCAATTGACTGGATACCAGCGCTTGCCCCTGAATTCAGCATGTTTTGAAGAAACTCAAGTTACGAACGAAGAGTGTTTTTGGTGTTCCGAAGTCTCTTGGCTTGAGCAAGAAAAGGGCTTGGAGGAAGCTTATACGTCTTGGCACGAAGTATGTTCCTTATGTGCCTGAAGTAATCCACGGACACTCTTTCTATCATGAGCGTGTCCTATTCTTAAAGATCTCTTTAAAATCAAGCTCATGGCACAGAGTATATGCCGTTCTTTTAGACTTTGCATCTCGTTTCGTAAGACGTCTCAACAATCAACCATCAACATGAGCCGTTTGCTTCCGGAGCGTGCCGCAATCACTCCTGTTCCTGAAAATCCGGCAAACTTGAGGAGAGAAGTGTGGTGCCATTTCGAAAGTTTTCGGGACCCTGCCAAGCAAGGATTCAGAACATCTTATCATTATTGCCACTTCAAGCCTAGAAATCATCGACATGTTTGTTAGAGGACATTGCCAGAAGTGTTCGTACCCTTCCTTCTGCTGAAGTTCTGGCGGAATCTCGCGGAAGGTGCGATTTGAAAGTTTTCAGACGCTGCCAAGCAGGCTTCCAACCGCCTTTCCGCACATCAGCAGCAAAAAAGTTGAGGGATACGTGTTCGTAAGAATATTCGACCGGAAAGCTAAGAATCTCGTCGTTATATAGACGGACATCGCGAAGTATACGATAACGTCGTTGAGTAGTTTGTTACTCTCTAGTCGTCCGACGGACCCCTTTATAAATTAGATCCGGTTGAAGGTAATTTCCCTCGGAGTATAGTTCGTTAGGAGTCGGACGTAATTGAGAGCGGATCTCGATCGGGCTTTTTCGGAACAGTGTCTCAGATTTGTTAGGGAAGGTACGTACGTCCACGTCTTCCTCTCTCATGTAGTGGATTTCAGGTCCAACACCTATTTATATATGAGTGAAGCTCTTAAGGCCATCTGAAGCTTCTGAACAGGGTGGTCAATCGTTCAAGTCGTACAGCTTCATACCCTTCTCGAAGCTCATCTCCTCCAATGACTCCTAGCTCCACCAGCCTTCGGCTTCCCATGATCCGATGAAGGCTATATAGCCCTTCCAATGGTCTATTCCGTTTGGAAGACGCGTCGCAGTGATGAGAAGTGGAAGCGTTCGTTGAGCCATTTGATTCCCGTGGATCTCTTACTGACAATCTATTTGATAAAGTGCGCCTCATCAAGAACGATGAGGTTGAAGCAGTCACCCAGGCGTTTAACCAATCATTGCTCAAATCATGGAACATGGACCGGACTTTGTATCTTGAAGAGTCCAGTAAAAGAATCTTGCAAGCAAAGCGACAAGAAATGGTATCAGCCTTCGTATTGTTCTAGCCCTTGGGATTAATCCTCCATAGTCGCTGAGTATTGAGTCCTTGGCCTGCGCGGTAGGTTACTCCCGCAGTCTCGTTGAGTATGTAGATTTCTAGAATCCTTTTTTGCCCTCAGTACCGCCATTTGCTGCAAAAGAGATTTGGAGCGCGTCTGTATGCTCAGCAACCCCGTTGATACAGTCAGAGTAGCAGTGAATTCTTCCACCAAAACGTTTTTGTATACTATTCTTGGTCTGCCGCCTCTACACAGACAGCTGTCAAGTCTGGGCGGGTGCTTGCCGGTTCTGACGTGAAGAATCATTTTGGGTAATCCCACAAAGATTGATGAGGCTGTAGAGGAACGCTATGATGGTCCTTCCATCGCAAGCTGTCAGGGTTCCCATGTTTTCATAATGTAGGTAGAAAATTGCCGGTGGGGTTATGGTGACGAAATTGACAGCTGAGAGTGTTTCTTCTGGCCCCAATGCTCTTTTAAAGCTGGTGGAAGCTGGATTGGGCGGTACCTGAACCAGCCCTCATACCGCTTCTTTCGTCGCCTTTGATTGACATTAATGGCCTTGATCTGAGATCTCCGCACCTGCTATTCTCTAATAGCTCTGGGACATGTTGATTGAGGTCGATCTGATCACACCTCCAAGCCAGACCACATCCGATGGCACCGCCGCTTCTCCTCTTCATTGGCACCACGCTCTTTAATGTTCTCATAGCAGATGATGACATCTGGGTGTCTTTTGCAGCGATGCGAGTATGTTATTTCATGTTCGTGCCTCTTGCTCTTCACGTGGATCCAAAGAAAGTAGCTTGATTCAATATTTCAATGGAGAAAGCCTCGTCAGTAGCATCCTGAAAGCCCGAATTTACCTGGTACCCTAGTGCATCGAGACTCGTCTGGTCTTGACGGTCTGTCAGTTACAAGGAAGATAGATTCTCGCAATGCTCTTGTTCTTGATGGAGGTTTTTGCGGACGTTCGTTGGGTATCGGTGGAAATTAAGTATTGAATATTGAGGTAATGGATTCACACCTTTTCACTCAGGTATGATGAATTAGACACAGCGAGCGACAGCTTGCCTGCGAAGTGCTTTTTCAAATGAGGAATGTAGCTATACAGACTGTGTCCAGGCCATGAATGCTGTTTGGGATGAGACTTGTCGTCCCGACCATATCCATTCTCACTTCCTCATCGCCGCTTTGTTTGCTAGATCTAGATGAGTGACTAGTCTGATAGTCATGCTTCGTGCTTCATCTGGCGTATTCGTGTCAGGCAGACAGGTCTATATCACTTTCGACGGACTTGTGCGTTAAACCTCTTTGGCTGCAAACACAATTCCATGTCTTCCGAGACTTCTTCATATGCGATCTCTGTGAGCAATTCTAGCTGAGGTTTAGCATCAGGGTAGATCTTCCGCTTTTTGGTTGGGGTTTGGTTTTCGACATTTGCAGAGGGTGGATTGGTAGGAGCTGGAGGCATTGGTCAGTATCCTTCTGCCTTTGCCTTCACGTTTTCTGCTTATTTGAGATCGCCAATTTGCTCTGCTATCGGCTTGGCGGCGTTGTTGCTGGGTTATTGTGACATTGATGTCGGCTGAGATAATGTGGTTGAATTGAGTTTGGTATTTGTATCACGAATCACGAACGTAGCATACTTTGTAGTATCTGGAAGTACGGACTGGAATGCTTGTGGTTGGACCCGACTTCTTTTGCGACATAACTGAACATTAGCAAAGAAGTGAGTTTGGAGACCAACAGTGAACAAACAATAGTGTCTAAACTCTAATCCAAATCCCTAGGAACGTGCCAGTGGCCGTAAATGATCTGCTGCGAATTCCCATCTGGCCCGGAAGTTCGAATAAGCCTAACAGAATCCTATCGAACGCATATCTTCTCGACTTGCGTGCGCACTTCAGGTCGTGCCAGGTCAAATTTCTCGTCACAGGTTGCCTCGTCTAGTTCCCCAACTCGAGCGCATTCTCGAGCTGCGTTCTCGTGAACTTGGGATTTTTCCTCAAGTCAGTCTCCGTCTGCTGGCCTCTGCCATCCGTCAAATCCAAGCACGCAGCTTCGTGCGCCAAGTTCCATGCTTCTCTTCACGATTAGAGTCTGCCAGCCAGTGCGATAGGCGCAGGGCTCGCTTACCGATCTCGTTTATATGTAGAAGTATATAATGCTAGCTTTCACAACATTGAAACAAAGCGACTGAAAAAATCGAGCTCTAGAGGGAGAGTCCATCCAAAGGTAACTGCTAGGTCCTCAAGCAAGGATCTTGGAGCCAGGTTACTTCATGCTGGACAGGAGTAGGTAGGATGATGGGCATGGTGTTCCATGGGGCTGAGGCGGATTGGGTGACGCAACGGAATCTTCTGTCACAAACGACAAGATCAACTATCAAACGATCACTTCACTTGGCCACTGCTATCGCACCGTGGTCGCCACAGAGAAGAGGTAAACGTCTTAGTGGGTTGATACCTTCCACCTCTTAACGTCCAGGAGATGCAGTGTAGCCTTGGCGTTGAAGTGAACATTAGGAGCAATATTGTACTCGTGGAGTCTCGCTTGTTTTTTCTGTTTATTTTTTGAACTCGATGGTTGTTGCATCGACGTGATTGCGTAGTGATAAAGGTGCGTACTGTACTAGTCAAGGTCCGTGACGGTGGGCATGACAGTACTAGTTTACGAATAGCATATGAGAAAGAGGGTGCAAGGCCATAGTATGAAGGTGAGGCGGAATGGATTGATGTTCATCTTCGAAAGAATTTCAAATCGTCAGTGTGGGTAGATTCTTTCGACGAAGTGGTCGCGGAGGAGAGTTCCATTAGATCCTTGCTGCTTATCATCTTCAAGAGCCAATGACTTCCCCAAATCTTCGACTGTTACGACTCGTTATCTATGCCAATATCGAAGACGAGAAGAATCAATCAACTCGAGATGTGAAAGCTTGACACCCCAGGAGTGATTCCGATTACAAGACGTCCTTGAACGCGAACGCGCAGAACTGGGGACCACCGCCGACCACTCCTTCGGCATGAGATTTCCTCCAATTCTTTCAGGCGTAATCGACGCTCGGAGGCTTACCCGCCATTGCGACCCGAGATACTGAAGTGCCCAGTAAAGACTAACTAAGGTACTCCGGAACACCATATTAGGATTTTGATCACGTATGGCTTCCTCGGTCTCGGCTCTGTTCTGCCTTCTCACTGTAGTAGGAAGTATCGATCAAGAATCGTCTATTGAGGATTTTAATAGCCTTGTTGATCTTCGCTCTAAGATATGTCCCGTAAGGGCCAGGCGATAGCGCATTGACTGATCGTGGTCCAGGACCGTCATGCCTGTGTCGACGAAGCGTTCCAACTCATTCTGCCCTTTTGGTAGGACGCTGTGGGTATCAGGGTTGCTTCAGGCAATCTTTCAGTACAGTCTAGGTCTCCACTGTTATCTTTGAAAGAGTGTCATATGCTCTCGTGTATGCGCGAGGCTTGCGTAACGAAGGCGATCCGTCTCTTGCAAGGGGACAGCGTTCTCCGAATGCTCTTGTCCATATTTGCTGGCACTTCTGATAGACTCGACGCGATTCTTCGTTCGAAGGTAATTCGACATTTGACGCCATGATGCTTGCTTTTTAACATAGACAGCACTCCGTGCTTGATTCCAAATCGCGCGGTCCAGCTCCCTTTCATCAAGTTGCTTCTGCTTTTCGCTACTGATCTGATCTTCCGGAGCAAACCATCAGTCTTGTTGCACCAGCACAGTAACTAGTATTAGCACTGTCTTTCGGGTGGTCAAGGTGCTTATATTTTGGCTGCGGCCTGTTGGTGAACGAATTGAAGAGAAATCTTGGATGCTTTGCACCCAATCTGATAGTCTCCTTGACACCGTCGAAGTAATCAGTCTCCGCTCTGAAGACTTAGTAACCAAGAACTCTATCAGCAAGATGAGGCGAGACATTGAATACTCTGCAACCAAATAATGAATATTGATTGGGGGGAGAAGTGGCTCTCTCGCAAGTGATGGGGTGCCGGAGGAATTGGAATAAGTCAAGGAGAAATGGGCATATGATGACCGCGGGACATGGTTTGCGGGTCCCATCGAATTTAAGACACATTTTTGGAAGGGATAAGTATTTGAGGAAACGTTGTCGACGCTAATATCGCGTCCATGATGAGCAGAACATGCAACGCAATGAAGGTGGAAATAAGTATCAGGATCATGCCTTAGGGTACGATGGTGAAGCCGTTGTTATTGAAGGAGGTCGTTGCCAACCAGCAGCCTGTGTCTGGATGAGTTTTATAATTGCCGGATTCGATTCAAACATCGATCACTCTCTGTTCCCTCGTCCGAACAAGCTCCTGGAGATAGTTGTTTGTTACGGGCTTGGTATGGAGTGGGTGCCGCCATTTCGGAAGGGCCGAGACCGGGAGAGACTAGATTCAAAGCAAAAGTTATATAGCCTGAGCGGATTCGACTCAAAGACAAGATATGTGAACTCAAGAGACGATGCTGTTCTGATAGCAGAGGTTTCCTGGATTAGCCAACACTCAACATCGAGTTTGATGAAGTGATTGAACATGTCATTGTAAGGGGAAATGATAAATGAGCGAGCACAAAACTAGTATCGCATAAATTCTTTGTCACAAACTTCTTGAATAGCTGATGTACTTCTTTATGCCATTCTAGCGCCATCGTAAAAGGTCCGGACTGTGTTTACAGCAAGCTGAGGGTCTTGATGTAATGTATGAAATGAGATCTCGATCGGGTGGAACATACGCCGATGCTGCTATCTTTCATGTTGCCGCTTCTTCTCACCTCCGTCTTGAGTCCAGTGAGTAGTGAGTTTACAGTTATTACAACGCTGCCTGCACTAGGCGTGATGTTTATTGCGGTACTTCGAGCAATGGGTAGGATCAAGAAGGACAAGATCGCACAGAGTGAGTTCGAGGATGATGGAAACGAATTCTGAGGTCTTGAAAATCGTCACTTGGGTGCATGAAAGACGAGACTGTTGAAAAAACCCGAAGTGGCAATGACTTGAGTATTGCTTCTGATGCTGTCGTAAGACTTATCGTTTTTGCCTGATACTTGGCTCTCCGCCGCTTATCGAGATATATTTTCGTGCCGTCGATGCTCAATGATCCTTAGTCTATGGTGGGTTTGGTGCTGGCAGCTTTGCCAACTTCGGTATATCCATCGGACTCCATTTCGCAAATGAGACGACAGTCTTGCTGTCTATTTCCACGCTTGGCGCACCGAGGCCTCCGATCCGACGGCCAAATGCGATAACCGTATTCGAGAAATCGAATGTCCCCTTACAAAACTTTCGCGCAGAAGAAGATAGGAGACCCCATCCGTTTGAGTCTCATATCTGGAGGTTAGATCCGTAATTGTGACATATACCCCTCGATTCATATTTACCTCCTCCGTGCCGACGCGGGCATTCAAGGTCCCTTTCGCATTCACCAGGATATCATTAGGCATCTTCACATTCCCATGAGAAACAGTAAAGGATCTCGCAGCATTGTAGGTGAGACTCATTATGTACTTAAGAAGAACCGTACGCCGGCGCCAGAACATAATTTCGGTCTCAAGATAATGGTGATGGTAGTGTCACTGCGAAGTAAAAAATGTAAGCCAATGTTTTATTCGAAGCCTCTACTGATAGCTGATAGACCTCGGCCGCCTCGGAAGTTTGGATCACTCCCAATTTATCTGTTAACACCTTTTTGTTGATTGTGTGTATCTCGAGCTTGCTAAGGCTGACACTTGCAGGCTGCTCGTACGGATCCTTACAACGCAGTATCGTCGTCTCGTGCTCATAGGATCTGGAGTGACTCATTGGAAAGCGCTTTGAGGCTTGAGGCTGATCACCCCTGTGTAAGAGTACCTGAGATCTTGGTAGAGTAATAGAGACGATGCGGCTCGTCCCAGTAATGCGTATAGTACGCCTTCAAAATCATGAGTCGTAATGTCGCGGCAGTATTCTCCAATATATGTCTTTGTAAAACAGACGCCGTAATCTGATGCAATCAATGGAGTCCTTCAAACTAACTTGGCCCTGCCTAAGATCCCTGGGGTCCCGTCTTTGCAGCATCCGAGCTTCGGACGTTGAGTGCTTCTAGGAATCGTTTATGCTCAATGATGTATGCGCGTTGGTAGAACAAGTAGGAAAAGGTAATAGTTGTGACGATGCCGACACAGACGAAGAAGAGAGTAAAGCTTCTGTGGGGTTTGTCGGTCCAATTTTGCATTTCACCAACTTAATGTAGGCGCGCTGGTGGTGGTGATCCTGCTTTGCGGACTCTCGATGGGGCCTCCTCCGTACCGAACATGTGGCAAAGTTCTCTGGCCTCGGACGAGAATGGTACGAGGTACGATATCCAAGCTCCAAGCACGGACCAGTATCGGCTTCGACCGCGACCTCTGCGTCACAGTATCTGATCACCTGCTTTTTGAAGTCTCTTCGATTGAGGCTCGGTTGCTTGATCTGTTTTTCCTTCGTTCCCATCTTACTGAAAGTGTACGGGACATATATACCTCTTGCATGAATGCCTCTTCTACGGACAGGTCAGCACCCCCAGCATTGAGGGGGATCATGAGCGGCTGTTCGCATTTTGACGTCCAGCAACACGTTGGCATCCTTGGGAACCAGAAGGTTTCTCTTCGGTTTGGTATCTTCATCATCACCGCCAATTGGTGAGAACCATATGGATCGCCATAACGCCAGGTAGGCGCTAAGTTCGGACCTCTGAGAGAAAAGGGTGACATTGTGATAGACATGTGGAAGGCTCGCGGTCTATTGATATCAATGAAAGGCCATCTAGGCCGTCGGCCGGTATAGCTGCAATCATCGTCTTGGCGTTGCCGAAGGTTTTCCTTGCCAGGCTCTGCTTGAGTATTGCCGGGGTCGTATACGCTGCCTACCAAGTCTTGAATCACGAATTCTTCGCAGCCTCGGAGACACTTTCGTCGGACCTGACGAATATTGCAACCTTGCGCGAGAGCCGGACCATTTCGTTGAGCTTGCGGATGAATAGAGTCATTGCCTGGTGAAGATACGCTAAGGTCCAGGAACACCCGGACGTTGAGTTCTTCGTAGGCAAAGATTTCTGGACGCTGAGGATTGGTGCTTGAATAGGAAATAGTGAAAGAGACGTAGAAGAAGCTTCGAAAGACTTTCGATGTTTGGTAGTGCAAATGCAGAAAGTGTGAGATTTGCGTGGCTGAGATGTACGGAGTCAAGGTTTCACGCCCTTCTCGGAGAAAGAGACAGAAGCCAGCGCTTTGAGTAACCGCCTGCCAATATCACAGGTCTCAGCGTTGGTAGTAGGCAGTATTTCTTTGGCTGAGACACTGAGCATCATGAATGTTCAACATGTGCTAGCCGACCACCCTGCTTTGTCTGTTTCAACCCTATAATAGGACCCGACAAGATGAAATTGGTGGATCTTGTTTCCTACCCACTGTAACAGGATTGATTTATCAGAACGCGGTCCACTGCTTACCGTGGAACATACTGATGCAATTGAAACCACCATGTAATATTCGAATGAGGTCAGCGGCATCTGATGCCACTTACTCACACACGCATACACCATCGAGAAGACCAAGAAGAGACTAGGAAAAGATCACAAGGATGAGCAGCACCGATACTAGATAAATTTTTACTCACCCCTAGTCTCGTTGTATGCATGCACAACCTTTCCATTGCGTAGTAGTTTCCTCAAGTTTGTTATCAAAGCCAATGAATATATTGCCCACATGATCTGCACTTCGATAGATTTATCACCTGTGCTGGCCGCGTTCCCAAGTAATCGCTGGATATTTGGTCGGATGTATAGCCAGTAGAATTGGCTTATAGCACTGAGTGAGGTCCATAATCTCTACTTCTGTATCACTCAAATCGTGGTCTTCCAGGAATGTCTGCACGGCGCGTTGCGTTCATGACGGCAACTGATGTCCATTGCTTGAACAATGAGTGCCGTTCTGTTTTCCTCCTCGGACACGAAGGAACTTTCCGAGACGAGCTTAATGGAATCTTGGAGAAGGCTCTGAATTGCTTGCGTCTGGAATGAAAGAGTGAGCTCAGAATTTCCATGTGTAAATTGAGTTTGAAGTTTGCAGATATGAATAGCAGAGAGTGGTTCATGTTGGAAGAAGAGATTAATGTCAAAAATACCGCGAGGACTCTTCAAACATTGTAACACCTTTTGATTCTGTGAAGGACCTTGATTCCATCTGCCATCTCCTTCGACCATCTACGCTTGCCACTCTGGTGGTGATCGTAGAACATGAGCATTGAGGGTCATTGACGTCCCACTCTTTTTCGGACATTCTAACAGCAGGTATATTACCCGTGACACTCTTGATACTACCGCCGCTGTGCTTAACGTCGCCGGCTAGGGTCTTCTGCCGCTGATTCTCGACACGTCCGCTCTATATTCAATCGCGAGTCTGTGACGCGCCCAGCCTAGGATCCTGATAACCTCGCCCATTTTGCTGGATCGGTCGATGAGCCAGGGTAAGCATTATTTTTGTGTTTGGGCGTACTTTGATAGTCCGAAATTCGGAATGCCCCAGTCGAGAAGTTGATTGGCATTTCTCTTGAGAGCTGTCATCTGGTTCTTCGTTTTCGGTGTGCAGTCAATGCCGTCCAATATTAGAGGGTCCATGTCTATGTCCCAGCGCGAGGAAGAGAGCTGCTTCTCGGGCGTCACAGGGGGCTGACGACCTCCCCAAGCCAGAAGTTCATCACCATGCTGATATCGGAACTTGCAGTCTTCGCTGTGTATTTTACCGTAGACAGCGCAAATCTCCCGATCCTCGGCAATGTGCTTGCCGCACCTGCATATCTCTATTCGAACATTAGCCGACTGAGACATTGTTACAAGGTATACTTACACTTTTTAGACTTGACACTGCCTACGCGCTCGTTACAGGTAAACATCTCCCATTCTAGAACGTCCCTGAGACCGAGTCGTCCTCACCATCGTGAACAGGATGCAATACTGATGAAAAATTTCAGCAGCCTCTTTATTAAATCCTCGAGATTAAGATTCTTTGACCGATTTGAAAGAGAATCCACGTTAAACAACAGCGGCATACTCTCAATCATCGTGTTCGAGTCAAAACCCTCCTCAAAGAAGTCCTGAGAGGAGTCCATGAAGCTGAACAGGTTGATGCTGGTAGATTTTCTGATTATTTCTGGGGAATACCGAAAGGTTCAAGAAGAAGCCTAGAATATCAAAATTTTGAGGATTAATTTCCTGTTCAGTACCTCGAACAGAAGTTGTGGTTATAACCTTGATCTCGTACGAACCATAGCCGCTAGCCTCGAGTTGCTTAAACGGGAGTCGAAGAGCATTGAGAGGTGCTGCATCTCCTGTCTCGACGGCGATGATTTGTCTGAGAGCAGAACACGTTCTAGATTGAAGAAGGTTTGAATATTGGCCACGCGTGCTCCTACCTCAGTCATATTCTTCTTGCTCCCGTTGGTAGGGCCTTCTTGTCTTCCATGCTCAACCGCAACGGAGCAGACGAAGCTGATGCGTGGTGAGAAATTTCCGTGTCCATTGTCTGAGGTGTGCGCGCGGAAATGAATGCACCCTAATTGAATTGACTCCAAGCAGTTGAAGAAGTGGGGAAATTATTGTTTGGTCTTGTTGTCCGAGCTTCGATGAACCCCTTGATCAAAGGAGAATTCAACAACATGAGATACCTCCATCCTGATGGATTGGTAGCCCACTTCGAAAGGATGATTGGAACAGCCTTGATTGAGGCTCAACTTCTTTTCCAACTAGTAGATAAATACTGGCTGCCGTTGGCTTCGGTATACTTCGTTGTGACTTGGCACTTTGGTACTGTTGCTTTGTTTCTATTTTTGTGATCGTAAGTTCGAGACTGGTGGCGCTTGAGTCGTCGTTATGCTCCTGGAGGACCCACTACCTTGTAAGACATTGAGCAACGGTGCAATCTATCAGATCCATCTTCATGTTCAGTATCATCTTTATCGACCCAGCGTGATTATATACTCGCTTCTAAAGTGGCGATGTTACCCTCCAGCGACTTCCCCTCCTCTTCTACAAATGGCCTTTTCCGACTGAATCGGCCTAAACTCCTCATATGAATATGCTTTCAAAATGCTTTTCTCGCTGCCTAGCCACTCTTTCAAAGTGTGGTGAGATGAACATCAGAAGATGCTATGTATATATTCATGTAGAAGTCATGTCACAAGATGGCAATCATCTTGGACCGTTGAAATTTCGCGAAGGGAATCAACACACCAGAGGCTTTCTCGGGCAAGTAACCTCCCGGGACTTCAAAGACGACAACTTCGCTCCCTCATATTCCATCACAAGCTTATCCCTGGGTCAATGTATTTGGAAGCATCGACGCCCCGTTTGGCCCTGTGCACGTTGAAAATCTGGAAGCAATAACGCAATATTGCCAAGTGAAATTACCGTTCCTACACCCAATTACCAGTTTGCCGCCGTATATGGTATTCACCTGGGTAAGCTCGGGGTCGTCATTCTTGACTGAAGTGAAAATTGCTGCTACTGCTAGGACTGTGAGAGAAACAAGGAATGTGAAGTTTTGTTGGTAAAAGATATAAGTGACCACTGAAATCAGGTTGAGGAAGCCGAGTATTTCTGTTGAATCCGCGCCTTCTGGTCGTTAGAAGCAGCTCCGAGTTCATCGAGAGCTTCATCCCAAAGGCCAAACCAGGTTCGGGGCTCTTGCCGTATGGTACACTCTCCTTGCATTCGTTCACACGTTTGCCCGGACGCTCGTGATGAGTCTCAGTGAACAGCTTCTCAATCCGCTCAGGCTTTTGGGAGCGAAGTGTTTCGCGAGCTGTCTTCAGCTTGGAAGAAAAAGTCTCTGACCGCTTGCTCCCGACCAGCCATAGTGGACTTGGATTCGTAAGAGTATTCAAGGCGCGCCTGCTTGCTTGGTAATTCCAGGAAAGTGAACAGATACCAAAATAGCTGCTATGCCTACGGTCAAAGCAATAGTAATAGAAAGGGCCCATTTACCCATGATGACAACAATGTAATAGCTGTAAGAAAAATATGAATGGTGTAAAGATGTGCAGAGACAAGAAGGAAACTGGACGGTTCAGTTGTTGCCTGAGCGCTTCAGTCTCATCGATCTGAAATGATCAGAATACAGCTTCTTATGAGACACACGTTCGTTTCTAATTAGGTGCCGCAACTTTAGGGCGTGTTTGCGGAACCTTTGTGTGACTGTGTCGACACGTTCGATAGAGTTTCTTGCATTCTCGCATTTTGAGCCTTGATAAATGGTCTGGAACCTGCGACTTAGTGTGAAGTAGTCGCGAGATACGACGACAGCTTTCCGATATCACTCATCTTCAGTAATGGGATTGTCATCGATATCGAAACCTGGATTGAAGCCATTGAGCTCGTCCTTCCTGGATTCTATAAGCTCAGGATAATGTTAAGTCTGAGTGCAATATTGCATTCTGAAAATCGATTTTGGTAGGGCCCTAATGTGCAAGGCCATGGTAATGTGGAGAATGTACCCGTCTCTGCGTAGCGTTCAAACTCAGCCTCGGCCGTTGGTTCTGGTTTCCCGACGATGAAACACACCATAGTCAGCGTAGGGTCAGATGCGTGAAAAGGCTGTGACATAAATTGACGTGCCAGGTGACGCTCCAACCAGAGCCATGAGTTGCTCATCGTTGCGGTGTACTTCCCTGGATGTCATTCATTGTCTGCTTGGTGGAGCATCTTGCTTCTACGCTGGTTGGGACTAATAGGAAATTCAATAAGTGAGAATGAAACATCTGGGCCATACTATTGAAGATGTTCTTGGCTTCATGATAAGAAACCGTAGCTGCAATGTCCTTGACAGGATGCTCTCAATCTGTTCTCGAAAGAGTATTGCACCATTGAGGTCAATGCGCTTATCGAGCACAGAGCATTTACCGCCCAAGCCGAGTAGGACACTACCGAACATAAGGGAGCGTAGAAAGTATTATAGCATTCCCTTCTTTCTGCGGCGCCTGATTCGATCCTGATTCATGGATATTAGCGGAAATTGTCGAAAAGGCCAGTACAGACTTGCTTATAGAGTTCAGAGCTTGGTTGCAGATATGTCTCTTTGCTTTGGAATTCCGTAGTCTTGGCTTCCTTTACGGTTTACCGTGCCTTGACATCCTTTATCTCCCTTTCCTTACCCACATTGTTGATCTTGAGGTCATTGATGTCGTGGATCAACCCATCTCCCTTGTTATCCGTTACATATCAGCCCGTGATACTTGAACTGCAAAGAAGTTTACTCATTGCCTACTGAATCACTATTTGTGTGCTGTGGTACGGTGAGAATTTTGGCTTGCGCGGTGGGTTTTGACATTCACGACGAGAAATCCATATCTCCGATTGATCACATGCTCTTGACCTCAAATTCGTCCCCTATCGCTGCTCTCATTGAAGCGGTCATTTCGAACCCTTTTTCAGCGTCATCTTTTTGGAGACGTGCGGCTCTGTAGTCTGTCATAATGTCCGATTTGTGGTTGAGGCTCAGTGCCTAGTGTCAACTGATCTCAGGCTGCCAGGAGTCGCACCCTTGTCTCTGCCGCATCCAAAAAAGATCACTCGATCCACCGCTTGGTACCAAATCCGTTTTTATGGCCATTCAGTATACGCATGGCTGTTCGCCCGAGCACGCTCCCCAAGATGGAGTAAAAGCCAGAATGCCCAGTGGTATACTCGGCTTTGCGGTGGTCGTGGTCCAGGCGAGCATGGCCTGGTGTGCGAGCGCCTTGGTATATTACCATACTGGTTGTAATATTGATGACGGTAGGAAAAATCCGGGTTTCATTAAGTCTGAGGTGCCGGGGTTCTACCCCTTTGTTCAAATCAAGTGAAGACCATAGAAATGGATTGAAAATGTGCTGCCGTTGGTGGAGGTTCTGGTGATGGCCGCGTAGCATGGACTGAAATACCGATACCGCAAAGTGTACGACGCTGTCATCTAGCACTTTGCCTGTTCTTCAATCTCTCTAGCTGCCCATTCATCGTATTGGTGTACCTCCATCAAGTGACGGCGGAGTCGTCTTTTGCTGTGTCCGCACACTACACATATATACGACTTGTCCGATGATCTTGTGACAGCCCGTATGCTTGATGGGCATACTTGGTACATGGTTGCAGACAAGACCTGGACTTGCATCGAGCTGGGACGATGTGAAGTAGTAACTCACCAGATGCTTGACTGTAGGCTAGAGCGCCTTTCTGGCAAAGCTGTCACCTTTTTGACAGACATAGCAAGACTCGCATTGTGGAGGCGGGAAGCACTCGATCCGTCAGATAGACTGGAGGTTTGGGAGCAAATTCACTCGTTAGTATTGGTATTCATTCGAAATAATTGGCGACAAAGGTCACCTGGTCCTACTCCAGTCCCTCTTCTGCTCAATTACAATACCAAATTCTTCTTCGTTCACGGCCACTTGAAGGCTTTGTTCAAAAGATGTAGGCGATCAATTGGATTCTTGGGCCTCGTACAATTTCTAGGTTGCTTGGTAGGCTACCTTGCAGAAGTCGCGAGACTTTTTGGGGTCGATGAGTTCCAAGTGACCATACTCTTCGCGACGCTATCAGAATATTAGCACATGGTGGCAGTAGAACACCAATCCGAGGAATGTCTCACTGTTGCGCGCTTCTTAAGCTTGTGGTCGAGGTCATTGCTGATTAGGTCCAACGCGGCGACTGCTGCACCTTTGCCGCAGATGAGCAAGGCTTTCACCACCACTTTTACAGTGTGAAGTAGGAATTTTCGAGATCAATGCGGCTCTACCTCACTTCCAGAGCATACATTCAAATAATGACAGTGCTCTAAAATTAAGATTATCATTTTTAGAATGGTCCTCCTCCAAGGCCCTGCGTTCTTCGCATATCGTAGATACGTAACAGATGATATAGTTACAAGAAAGTACCGCCTTGCATTCGAAGTGGCCCTTGTTGCAGCGCCAACACTTCGTAAGCATAATGTCTGATTCAACAACCGCATCCCATATGAGCCTGCAGAACGCTCAGGGGAAAGCAGAAGCCTCAGATTGTAATATAGAGAACTTGATGAACAAAAAGGCTGCCATCATTGTTTGCGTTGAAGTGTAAGAACATCCAAACTACACACTCACCTTCTGACTACCTGCGAAATCCTCGCCCGAAGAACAGCAACTCTCTCGTGCCTTTCACATTTCTTTTGGTGAGGGTGAAGGGCTTAGGTTTCACCTGCCCTTGCGAGCGGGCTGGGATCTTCTGACCTGATTTATGATACTTCAAGACTCAAAGACGTAATTCATCCTTTGAGGAAAGACGATCGGGAATTCAACGTTTTCGCATATTCCACACCAAAGCCTCAGTATGCATCAAAAGAGTCAAAACTAGCGTTGTCGAGCGCGGAAGATTAGCTCCTGCAGGTTCTACTCAGGTTTTGCCATCTATCGAAAGAGATTTGAGATCCACCGATCACGAGTGGTTGACAATGAAAAGAAATCTCGAATCATTGTGGTCAAGTATGAAGACTTGTCAAGAAGTAGTCGGCGCATCTTAGTGAAGAGAGACTTCACATATCTCAAACACCACTACTCTTCACCTCCTTTGAGGATTGGATGGTAGTCTTCTAGATTACTGGTTCTGATGTAACGAAGTACGGTGAAATGAGCGTATTCCAATGCTTCGAGTTGAAGAGTCTAGTGAGAGGATATGCAGGTGTCCAGATTTTGAAATCTTGAGGTAAGCGGAACATAGCACACGGCACGTGGAACTCCCACGTATCGGCTCAGGTGCCGAGTTGTTCAAAGCTGTTCTCGATCCGCCGGTTCATTGTATAGTTGCTCTTGAGCTTCGAGACATCGTCCGTCGAATTGACAGACCGTCGTAATCTTACTTAGTGCGTAATCCTCTTCGTCTCCCCTCATCGCCACCAAAAGGATCTGCTTCTGTCGTGAGTGAGTCCTCTTCATCCAAGGGGAATTCCATGACGCGGCGTGTGCCCGCGCACTCACCTCTTCATGTACGTGCTCAAGGTATTGGCGTGGACCAGAGTCACGCACGAACTTCATGTCTTCATCTTCACGAGCGTGCGGGGATGATAATAGTGGATCCGTGAATGAATTCGTCGCGTAGGAACAAACGCCTATTACTGTTTATAACAGAGCCTCCGGTGGCTGGATCGATGAGGGTGTAATCAGCGGTACGAAGGAGTACGTATGATAGGGGTAATTTTTGAAGAAGTGGCACTCAACGGCAGTAAGGCCGTGTGGATCAACGCCATCGACTTTGGGATCTTTGAGACAGCGAACTACGCCTTCGATGTCGGCAGGCCCAATAGTGATAGGCGTGCCGCTCATGGCAAGCAGAGATGGAACTCCAGTTTGGAAGCACGTCTGTATGGTTTGAATAGCCCTCCATGGTCCCTGAGCCACAGACTTCATTAAATGGAACTCGTCGATGATTATTCATGCAGGCATAACGGCAGGGATGAGGCCATTAGACCACCTCTGCGCGGTCTTACTGCCTGGCCCAATGGTTGGATTCGCTCGGATCTTCCGGTCGGTTGCGGAGACATTTGGAGAGATTGGGGGAGTCTCGTTATAAGTTGCGAGCTCTAGCTTTTTGGTCCTCATCCATTTGTCGAGTCGTAGGATTAAGCGCTGTAGCGTATGGATGTGGGAAGTATCGGGGAAGAACAAACGATTGTCGAATGTCTCATTTTGATAGCATCTGAAGCGGAGCATAAGAACACATCTTCAACTTCCGCTAAGAAATTTGTTCCACCTCAATTTTTCTGGCAGCTTGAATGTGGTATTTATGATCTGAGAAGCCCAATCATTGAATGGAGTGTAGTAGAGTGACAGTGTGATGTGAAATGCAAGCACAAACTGACGGAGAAGATGTGAGAGAAAGTCATGGACGATGGATGAAGCAGTTGAGACAAATATCTGATTAGAAGTTGAACGGAATACCTTCGCTGTGAGCCAAAATTCGCCACTCTCTCGCCCTCGAGCTCCAAATGCCGACTTACCCTTCATCACAAGTTCGCGGTCTGTGAAGAGCTGGACAAATGCGTGTGCTATTGTCTCGAATTTCGGAACCAAGTCTAGCAATTTGTCGCTCCAGGTATTTCCGCTCCAGTGCTAGGGCATGTTGGGCCTCAGTCAGCTTGCGGCCTTCTGGTGTTTCCAGCCATTGTTGGACACGACATTTTTCATTCTCATTAATACCAATGTTTGCCATGGAGAACTGCTTGTCTTTCCGGCTGATTGAGCCTTTAGCACCAAAATATCATGCAGGGATCCTGGACGCTCTCTGCTCGTGGAATGCGCTCCTTGCATCATGCACGCTTGAATATGTTATGACCTTTGAATTTGCTTATTGGGGGCGGAGGGATGCCCAATGCTGGAGGGTACCCTCTAGACGCCGCAAGATGGCGTACTGTCGTGGACCAGCTCGAGTCTGTACGAGCTAAGAATTGATCCGATAGAAGATGCTGATTGCCATGAGTCAGAAAAGGTGCTGGATGGCCCTTGGGTTCCGGCAGGTCAAATGTATGCACGATAGGAAATTATCCTGTATGCTGTTTGCTCGTAGAAATCACTCCTTAGTCACCGGCATCAGATGTAAATATCATCCCCTGTTTCACCATTATCGTTTGTTGCAATCACTTCGTGGAAGGAATTGAGATTCCAAAATAGATTGTTGGATTTCTCATGGTATCGGTGAATGTGATGGTCTCGAGTTTCACATCTCATCGACAGTAGGAGATATGACATCCGAGATCATGTTGTCAAATATTATGACAAAGAATTCCCATACAAATCAAGGAGACGCTGAGGGTTGTAGGATTTTTGTCCGCCCAGAATTTGTGTGCTCGTTCCCCAATAGCCACAAAACACCATGCTGCTCCAGCCAACTTTATGCTGGGCCAATAACTGCCACTCTATACTTTAATCATGATTAATAAGATCCGTCCCTTAGCTTGACAAAGAATTTAATTTGATTGTAACCCACATTGATGCGAAATATCCTCGTGGTCACTGTGGGCACAAACTCCACCAGTGGACAAGACTCCTACTTGAGCCATTCAAGGTTTCAATGGAAGTGGTCAGTGCCAATTGACTCTTTAGAAGACAGTACCCCATCCTCTATCGTATCGTCGCGCTGACAGGATAAATCTGAAGTAGGTTGTCAAATCAGTGATGGACAGATTCTTTTACGCATCAGAAGCTCGCTGCTTAATAATGTCCGTTAAAGAGGTGCATGTAGAGTCCGCATATCGCTGGGGACTTGTCTTCGTGAACTGAGTCGGAGCTGCACTAGTAGATGCCTGCGTGTGAAATGTTCATGAGGAATGTGGGTGTGCCATTGACAACCTTTGGCGCCAGACCTAAGTTTGCGGATGCTGGCGGGCTTCTTGTCATCAGGAGGCTGGTCACCGCCTCCACTGATAGTCTGGACCTTGCTGTCGTCAATTTGCATCTGCAGGGAGTCTGCCATCTTTGCAATGTTAGCTTGCTTAGGTGATAGGGACTCTGCTGTGATTGATTTGATGCTCAATGTTGATGCTGTTTTGGTTTGAACTTTCTGTTTCCACACGCTTCAGACAATTCCTAAACCCGAGGGCTTGCTTTACGAGGCCTTGAAGCTCTGGGTACGCCGCATTCAGTGGTTGTGATCGGATTGTTACCTTATGCAGGCGCAATGCTTGAAAGTAAAGCAGGACCCTTAGTTGCTAGCCGTAATAGGAAGAAACTCAACAAGGGGTTGCATTGCCACTTATGCATTGCGTGAGAGACAACACCATTGGACGATTGACAGAACGGATTGCCATTGAAACCAACACATTTCTCGAAGTGCTTCTTCACATCATGCCTTCCTTTTAGACGTCATCAGCATCGAGGGCAACGGAAATTGGCCAGGGTAAGTGCCAGGGTTGGTTGACTTGAACTTGCCGATTCGGCCATTGATCTTCCGCGCGGCGGCCCATCTATTTATGTAATTGTTGTATGATTGACATGCATGTATAAGAGATGTGGTGGTAGACTCTGAAGTCATAACAAGTTGCTCATATTATTCACCATCGTAGAATAGAAATCGAGCTAGATGATGTGACTCGCTAGAAAATTGATGAAAGTGACGGATATTGAGTAGGGACTTCTGACTCTGTATGCTTTGACGCGCGAGTCTCCTCACAGCGACGCAGGTTAGCTTGGTACTGAGCTCACCTTGCTCGGTCCGAAACTCAATCAGAAGAACAAGTCTTCGAGGTTGCCACACTTTCAGTGACTTGCCTGTGAGCATTAACGCAAAGCACTTGACGTTTGCTCATTCTTGATACGAATCCAGAAGAGCGCTTACTCCACTAAATTTTGAGAATCCATGACATTTTCTTTTGAGTTGAGGGGGATATCAGTCGCGCAGACTCGACTTACTCAATCTCCTCACCTGGGTACTTTGATACGCCAGAACACTCAAAAGGGCAACGGAGACATAGACTAATGCTACAGCACGGTGTAGACGCGTGTTGCTTCTTTACACAATAGTGGTGAATGCTTAGCAGGCATTCGCAGCGGGAATTGTCGTATGGCTCGAGTCGTCATGAGGGTGGTATATGGGATGATTGTATCCTACGTCTTCCATCTGATTGAGAAATTTCCTTGCGCGTTTCTGTCCGATTGCTGATCTGGCCATTTCTGATCTGCCCGCTCTCAAACCGCTTTTGTTGTCATTCTGTGGATGCTGTAAGATGGACCACGTAGAGACTGATTAATTATACTGATTTGATATTGCACAACAAGTGGTCGTGCTGGGGTGCAAGCTTGGTCCACGTAGCTTTATTGTAGAGACTGCCAACAATGCGGGCAACGCTCCATCCCTCCCTCGATTATGCTGATCGTTATCTACTCTTTCTTTCTTCGCTTTATAATTCGGCTATGGTGTTGAGTTACTAATACTGCCCACCTACCTTAAGCAATCCGTGAGATGTGTGCTTGTTCTCGTATCTCGCCAAGAGATCTGGACCCCGAAGACCCTGAAGACCCTGAAGACCCCGAAAGACCCTGAAAGACCCTGAGACCCTGAGATACTTCACCAAACCGAATTGGGATTGGAATTGGTAGGAGAACCAGCTCTTTCCCCTCACGCTCCTCCTGCACATCCATCCACACTCCTGTCCTCTTCTTCGTACACCGAGAAGAGAACAACATGACCATCAACCATCTTCATCCTCATCTTCCTCGGCGAAATCCCCAAGTCAAGGTAGAGGAGAGAAGAATGGTAAGTATACAATGCAGAGCCACCACGTTGCAAAACAATCACTCACGCGACAGCATAGCCAACCCTCCTCGGCATCGCACCAGAAGTCCGCTGCCTAATCTATCACCACCTCTTCCAGCAACCAGACCACGAGATACTAGGCCTATCTCGCCAACCGAAACACAATTACGACGATGGCCCTCCAGATGACTGGACTGCCGACTCCAGGCAAGAAGGACTGGTCTACCACAGTCAAACCCCGCGAAAAGAACCTACCAACGCTTCCTTCCTCCGAACATGCCGCACCATCAACGAAGAAGCTACAGACGTCTTCTATCGCGCCAATAAAATCATCCTCTACGCTGAAGACAACAACGATATATTCTACTGGCTCCTCGACATCGGTGAGCGTAATCGTCGCGCCATCCGCCACTTGGAGATCGGATGGGCATATGGTGTGGCCATAGAATCCGGACGAGGAAACATACACGGTATACTTGAAAGCATCGAAAACATGGAGTACTCGCAAGAGGACGAGATACAAAACCACCGCGACCAACTCATCGTCATCGTCCGACAGCTCGAGTCGAGGACCGTCCGCCTCATAATTCGAACACTCAGTCTCCTCGCCTCGAACCAAGATCTCACTTCCCTCGCCGTCTACCTCCCTGGCGTCGACGGTGGTGATATATGGGATTTGCGCAATCCGAATCTCTACTTTGCGGAGGAAATGTTCTCGAATTCTACAATCAATGTGCACGCGTGCATACCTGAGGCATTGAGCAAGATGGTGGGGATCAAGACTCTGACAATCGGCTACACCAAAGATATCGAGCTGGCAGAGAAAATTGCGAGATCCACGGGCGCGAATGAGCTCGAGATCGAAACATGCCTCGAAGGCCACAAACTCTTCCTCAACGACGAAGAACAGCAATATTGGCGGAATAAGGGGTGGAGATTGGAAGGCAAGGTGGCAAGGAAGATGCTGTTGATTGACAGTACGAAAGAACAGGATGAGCAGAAACAGGAGATGGAAGATTTGAAGATGGATACGAAGAAGCGGAGGGTGCAGAGGGAGATCAGTCATGAGGGATACTCCGAGGGTGGGAGGTTGAAGGCGAACATGCAGGTGAAAGGACAGCATGACCAAAAGCCTGAGCAGAACGGGAGCCAAGGCGAGCGCGAGGAGGGTCCTATCCTCTGCACCACTGGATCTCTCCTGTCGGACGATAAGAGGCGCTGGTAGCACTTCAGCAGGATCTCAATGAGCCTGACCAATTACTGCGCCTACAGCACTGTGTCCTCACGGTTGCGTCTGCACGAGCAGGCTCTTGTGTTCGACCCGCCATACTCGCATAGGGGGACGGCGAAATTATATTAACAAAATTGATGTACGACATTATGAATTCGAATCAAAAGCACATTCAGCGATGGTACATCGGATGGGAGTTGGGATGACGTCAGTTGTGAGCACAAGACTTATATACAGATAACCATGACGAAATTTGCAGTAGTACACACTGCTTTAGTAGCTAATTTCGCTCTTCTTGTACGTCTATAAACATGTCTATGCACTTTTTGGGATCCAATGACTTTGGAATGCACGTCTAATTATAGACAGTGGTGGAGGTTGAATAGTTGATTATTATCTATGGTGTTGCTGTTGCTACATACTTGGTGCGTAAGGCTGGCTTACTAAGCAACGCTAAGCCTAACTAAGTTAAACTATAGTAAAGATTCTGCCTAGATTCTGCCCAGATTCCAATACTCCTATTTAGAAGCGACGACGTCATATATTAATAATAACACTAGTCCATTAGATAATACCCTCTATAGCTAGTCCTAATATGGCCGGTAAATAAGCGAACTTATCAGGGCCTACCGGCTTCGTTATACAGTTAATAACTATAACCGACGTATTAATATAAATAATTTCTAATTTATACGTTTCCGACACTAATTGCCTCATAAAATAATAGTAGTTCCGAATATACTTAATACGCGAGTGGTTCACCGGGTTTAACGCTATCTTAATAGCCGACTAATTATTAGTATTAAAGCGAATAGGGTTAAGGTTACCGTTATTATATCCTAACTCCTTAAAGAGTAGGTTAAGGAATAATAACTCTTTAATAATATTAGCTTAAACTATATACTCAGCTTTAACTATCGATAAAGTATATAAGGTTTATTATTTAAATAATTAAATAATAGGTTTATTCTATAACTATAATATATAGCCTAATATAGTACGACTAGTATTTTTATAGTCGGTTTATAAACTATTAATCTAGAGCACTAATTTACTCTTAGGGTTAAGATTAGCGTTATGGATATTCGGCCTATAACGTAATCCTAGGTTTATAGTACCAGCCAAATATTTATAAATTCGCTTCACAGTATTAAAATGAATACTAGTGGGGTTTATAGTATAACGACCGTATTTATTAATAATAAATACTAGATCGGGCCTAGTTATAGTTATTAATTATTATAGTACTCCTATTAAGGATCTATATACTTTAGTCTCTTCCTTATCGGCTTTATAACCGTCGGGAGCCTTCTATATATTATTACCCTAATTTATAAAAGTTACCGTCGGGTGGTATTTAAGTATATTAATTTACTTAAGTAATTACCTAGTAAAGCTAGCCTAGTTGATATAAATAATACGATTAAGACGATCGCGAATAATCTTTATATCTAGATACTATGAGATTTCACCTAAATACTTTATTTTAAAGTATTTATCTAGTTATTACTTTAGTAAGCTAGTACCGGATTTAGTAGGTATAAGAATGAGAATATCGTCGATATAAATGACCACTATTATTCCATTCTTATAAATAAATATTAAATAGTCCTTATCGAGACGCTTATATCCATTTACCTAAAAAAAAGTACGAAGAGTATTATACTATTCGCGGGGTAATTACTTAAGGTTATATAAAGTACACTTTAGTAGATAGGTAATATTGCGATCCCCATTAATGTATCTATATAGTTATTCGATATAGACCTCCTTTTGTAGTAGTATTTCTAGGAATATTAAAACTACGTCTAAATATTTTATTTCCTAGTCGTATTTTGCCTTTAATACTAGTAATATCCGCTAGCTTAAAGACTTTACTATTAATAAGAAGATTTTATAGTAATTAAAACTCTTAATTTACCTAAATCCTTTAGTAACCTAACGGGCCTTGTACCGATTAAATACTCCTATTAAATCTAGTTTAATTACTAGTACCTACCTTCCTAGTAGTGTTTTCTTACCGGGCGGTACCGGAACGAGATCCTAAACCCTACTACTTATAAGGTTATTTAACTCTTCGGTAAATACTATATACTATTTCTCCTTATCGGGTCTATTTAATACTTCTTATATAATTGACGGGACGATAAGAATATTATCTAACTTAGCCTTATTAACTCTTAGTATAAATCCGCGCTTAGTTATATTACTTAGTGTTATAGAGTTCGCGATAGTTAACTTTATCTCGGTTCCTATATAATTATAAAGTTTCGCCGGTTTAAACTCCTTTCTATATTAAAGGCCCTCTTAAATTATATAATAATATAAATTATATAAAGCCTCCCTACGATAATAATTATTTAGATAAAATAAATTCTTTATATTAAAAGTTAGAGATCGTAGTTAAGTTATTCGTATTAAACGCTCGTTTTTTTATTTAAAAAAGTCTACTAAATTCGTTATTAAGGCTCCGTAAACTTTATCTTTTATATTAAATCCTATATTTCGCTACTCCGCTCGAGTATCTATTATAATAAAAAGACGATTAGGACTATTATTTATCGTTAAATAAATTTTAATATAACGGAAATAATAACTAAAGTAGAACTATATATTTATAGATCCGGGATCTTTATTATACTCGTTATTAATCGAGTAATCGGGATAATTTAAGCGCTAAATATTATACCTAAAAAAAATACTCGCTATATCTTTACGAATAGCTTTATTAACGCCGAGTAGGGTAATATATAATTAATCCGTTATATAAATAACCCCCCCGAGCGTTTCGGGGTCTCCGATTAAAATATTATAATCTTTACCTATACTATACTTTACTAGTTTACGAAAACCTCCTTTAAGTATTAACCTCTCGTTCTTTATTAAATAAAGAATGATTTTTTCGGCGTAAATAAAATAATACCCGTAGATCTAATTACGGGTCTTTTTTAGAAGTATTTCGAATATTACTATAATATAATAATAATCCGATAGGTTTAAAGTATAAGGTAAATTAATTAATATATATATTATATTATAATAAATATTAGGAAGAGAGGGTATTAACGATTTAAATAATAATTCCGATATTATAAATTAATAATCGAAAGGGGATTAAAGATTGAAAGAGATTATCTAAAATTTTATTAAAACTAAACTCTAGTCTAGGAAATAACTTTAAAAGTTTAAAAGTTTTAAGCGGGGAGCTAGCCTTTTAATATCAAATCTTTAAGAATAATTAATAGTAAATATACTTTAAGGTCGAGCCTAAGATTGTCTAAACTTAAAAATTTAATTATTTAAAATTAAAACTTTAGTTATTTAATATTAAGATTTCGGATTTATTATTATTATAATTATAGTCTTATCGTTATTATACGTAAACTTTTATTATTATTATTATCTAGAAATCTAGGACGTTAATACTAGTATATTTATAGTTATAAAAGATAGAGTTAATATATTTATAATCTTGAACTCTAGTAGTAAATTCGAAATTTTAACTTTATTATAATTATTCGTAGGCTTAATATTACTATCTAGAGGATTATTATAAACGACGCGGTAAAACTACGCCGCGCGGATTTACTAACTTTTTAACCGTTATTAAAGATTATTATAATTATATTTAAAAATACTCTACTAGATTATTACTATTACCTTATTAATCTCGGTTTATATAATATTATTCGCGATTAAAGAGGAGGGTTCCTAAGCGGCCCCCTTTATAAATAATAATAATTTAATATATAATAATAAAGTTAGGAAGGTTAAGTCCTTAGGGTATCTAGGTACGAGTTAAATTTATATTTTATAAAATCGTTTTTATACTAGTTTCTAATAGTAGATCTTCTCCCTAACTAGATATTTAAGGTATTATAATATCTAAGGCCGCTGGCGTAGAGCTAGTGGTTTAATAATAGTATAAAAGATATAAGGTAGTTACGGGGTTTATTATTAAATAATTCTTAAATCCTAGATTTAGTAGTAGAACTAATCTCTAAGGATTCTAATAAAACGGGGGAACGTTAACTCGATATAGAATTATTAAGAGTTAGAACCCCGCGATACTAAGGTTAGAACCCCGTATCGATAAGTAATAATATTATAAAGGTAGCGGGGCGTAGGTATATATAATATACTAGCGCCTTTAACGGGGCGTAGGCGTATATAATATACTACCGTTTTATAATTACCTCTCTCTTTAGGCCTTAATCCTTAGGTACCTAAATACTTTAGTTAAAAGATATTTATTAAAAAACCTTTAAACCCCCTAAGGGAAAAAAGGGAAAAAAGTTATTTAATACGACGGCGTTATTATATAATAACTTAAGTATAAGGTTACGTACCTAATTCTTTAATACCTATAGTACTAGTTACGGAATAGTATTTAGTTAATTAGTCGAAGTTTATTAAAAAACCTTTAACCCTATAAAGGGATAAGGAAAAAGAATCTTCTAGTTTATACTATCGGTCCTACAGCGTTAATATTTAGTACTAGTCACGGATCGATATAAAACTATTTCCTATAATATTATTATATAGTACTAGTAACGGAAGAGTAATATTACTAAACTACCTCTACTATATAATAGTACTAGTAGTAAATAAATAGTATATTTATAAAGTTGTCCCTACAGCGCTAATATATAGTAATAGTAGTTAAGTAAGTAATGTTTCTTTCGTCCCTACAGTACTATTATATATAATAATAACGGAGCGAAATTACATACGCTGTCGTTCCTATAGCGCTTATAGTACTTGTAGTAAATATAGTATATTAGATTATTCCTACAGTACCTATAGTACTAGTAGCGGAATAGCGGTGGCCACCCTTACTATATACTCCTATTATATTATAACAAACACTAGTAGTAAAGTATTATATATAAGCGGTATAGCCCTAATATTATACCCGGAGATTAGTAATAATATAACTACTATAGTAACGGTAGTAATTATTAATAAGAGTAAAGTAGCGGAGCGGAGGCGCGTATCGACGTATAGTAACGATAAGGTATTTAGCGCGACGGTTTATTATTAAAATAAACTCGCTCGCCTATTATTTTCTCTCTTCGTAACTCCTTTAACCTCTCTCGTATATTATTACTCTAATTTTATAATAGTATTCTAGTATCGTAACTAATATATAGATAATACTCTCGTTATATATAGTTTTCTTCTAACTCTATAAATAACTCCTATTTACCGATAGTATTAGTTTATTTATATTGATTTATTTTAGATATAAATATACTAGTAAATATAACTAGTCCGTTATTGGCGCGGCTGCGCGATATTAACTATAATAATAGTTTATTATACTTCGTCGCTCCCTTACCGGGTCTACTTCTATAATTTTAATAATAATTATATTCGAGGTATATCCCCTCCTTATACGCTCTATTATATTAATCGCTACGGAATCGACCGTTACGTAAAGGTAAGTTATAACCGTAAACTTTAAAATAGTATATATTAATAATAATAGATCCTTAAACCTTTCTAAAGAAAGGTAAGGAGGTTTATATATCGGTATATTTATATCGGTAATAGGACTCCTAAAGAAGAATATAAATATAAATTAATAAATAAAGAAATTACCTAGTAACGTAAAGTATATAATAAGACGGTAGTAATTAATAGGTAAACTCCTATTATAATCGCTAACCTATAAAATTAATTAACGGCGGCGAATTAATATATTAAGGAATTAAAGGCGATAAATAAAGTTCTCGAAGAAGAGGCCGAGAGTTTCCGCTAGTATAAACGGGACCTTAAGGAGTCTTCTTCTAAGGATTCCGATAGGAACTAAATATTTTATATAATATAATAACGATATCGAATTCTTTTTTTCTTAAATCGGCGCTAGCTAAATTTACCTAGATATATTATTTAATAATATATTCTAGGTATTTATATAAACTATATTTAAAGTAAAAGTATTTTTATAAATACGATATCTTATCGCTATCGTATATAAATAATTTGATAGTAAATTAAATTTAGTTATACCTTAAAACCGTATAATAAGATTATAAATATAGAGGAGAACGTCCGTTATATAAGTATTAATATAAAAGTAGTAATATTTACTTTTAATATCGGCTCCGTTTACTCCGCCTTATCGCTTTATATAACTAGGTAACCTCTTTAATTATATCTATATATTTATATTTACTACCCGCCTATTTAAAGACTTTAATTAATTTATTAATACTAGTAAACTCTTCCTCTAGTAATTATTAATTATATTCTTCGCCCTAACTAGTTTATTTAACTTTATACTAGATATTTTCTTTATTTTTAACTTTATCGATTACCTCTTCTACCTCCTATAACGTATTATTATTAATAAGTTCGGGGGCTTATATAAAAGATTCCGCCGTATTAATATAATCGCGAAGATAATATAATTTAAATAACGATATATGAAAGGTATTATGAATTCTATATATAGAAGGTAGTAGTAGGCGGTAAATTTATACTCCTATTTTATTAATAATCCTAAAGGGCCCTATAAACTTATAGGATAATTTCTTATTTAAGCGCTTTTACTTTAGGTTCTTTATTACTAGTATAACTAAATCGCTAACTTTATAACTTTATAATTTATACGTTTTATTATACTATTTAACTTAATATTCGGTAGCGCTTTATAAATACTTTATAACTTTATTTCTTAGAGTTTATAATTATTATACTTTATTATTTATAGTTAGTACCCTTCTTTCTTTAAAGTCGTCCTCGACCTCCTAGCGGATTTTAGGATAGTAACTATATATACGGAAGAATAACGTCGTTCCGACGGCGGTACTCTAATTATTATTTATTAAGAATTCTATTATAAATAGTAATCCAGCCTAATTAATTTATTTATTATTAATAAATATACGTAAATAATACTCTAGTACCTAATTTTAGCGCTTTATTTATTTATCCGTTTAAGGGTAAAAAATAGTATTTAGGCGTCGTTTAATTTTCGAATAAAAATATATAGCCGACTAGAAGGCGCTCGTAAAAATAGAGCCTCTATCGTTAACGATACTATTAGGTATATTATAACGGTAAATAATTTTAAAATAAAATACTTCCGCTAGTTAAACGGTATCGATCTTAATAATTATAAGTATATATTTAATCATTTTAATAAATCGATCTACTACGATAAAGATAACGTTATAAACGATACCTTTATATTTATTAAATGGTAAACTAGTTATAAAATCTATAGAAATTTCCTTCTATAATTAAATAGTAATAGGAAGCGAATTTAATTCACTATACGGGCGATATCGCGGCGCCTTCGTCCGTTAATATATATCGTAAGTTTTAGTATAATCCGTAACTTACTTTAGGCTACCCTCCTAGAAAAATTTTCGGGTAAGTAATTTATATAACTTTATAGCGCTAAAGTAGCCTATTAAAGAATTATTATAATATCTCTTTATAAACTCTTTCTTTAGAGCTTTATCCTTTAGTATATAAAGGCGACCGTTATATCTTAATAATCCCTCGGAGTCTATAGCCTATTTTTATTCTTTATACGACGGCGGTCCTTTAATATATTCACTTTAGTTCGAAAAGAGTTTACCTAATTATTATAGATTTATAATTCCCGAATTAATATTTTAATAGGTCTTTTAGGATTATCGTATATAATTTCAGGTATTATTATAATATCCCGCCTTAGAATTACTACTCTTAACTTTATAATCTAAAAAGTAGGGGTTATAACTACCCTTACTTCCTTATCTCCTTCCGATAATTAACCGCTAGTCTAAAGAGTAAGTTTATTTTAAAGCTTTAATAATAATTTAATATTCAACGGTGATACTCCCTTATAATTAAGGCGCCGCGACGATATATCGATAAGATTTAATTTCTTAGCCCGATAAAAGATTTTAAAGTTATAGGTAGTTAACCTAAATACTTAATAAACTTATTTAGAGTTTAACTCCTTCTACTTTATAAAACCCTTTAAGTTATTATAATTAATCTAGATTTTAATATAATAGGGGCTACTTTCTAGGTAGTATCGCTATTATTTTATTACCGCTACGATAACGAGTAATTCTTAATTATAAGTCTTATAGTTTTATTCTAGGGGATTTAATTTCTGCGACTAGAACGTTATAGGGCGCTAATAATTATTCTTATCTTATTACGATAATATAGAGCTAAGGTTAAAGTTAGAAGTATCCGTCTCTATACGTAATTATTTAATTAGATCGTAATAACGCAGAAAAGGCGCGTTTACGAATATATCTCGTAAGATTTAAAATACTTCCGTAGCGCCGTCTATTTATTTAAACGGACTTACTTTTTTACTTATTTTACTACCTTTAAATAGGCTAGTAAACGGCGTAGTTATACTAGAATAATTATAGATAAACCGCCTATAGAAGTTAACGAAGCCTAAAAAGACTTATACCTCCCGATATATTTTTGGCTAAGGTTATTCCTTAATAATCTTAACGCGTTCCGGGTCTATAGCTACTCTATTAATAAATATAATAAAATCTAAGAACTCGATTATTTCGGTATTAAATTAGTACTTCTTAAGGTTAATAAATAACTAGAACTAATATAATCGTTTAAATATTTATTTAATATACCGTTAATACTCCGCCGGATTAGTATTATAAATTAGGATATTATCTAGATATACTACGTACGTTATATCTATTAAATCTATAAACGTATAGTTAATATAAATTTAAAACGTCGCCGGTGCGTTAGCGAGCCTAAAAGGTATAACCAAATATTCGAAATAATTATAGCGAGTTCGGAAAATAATTTTCTATTTATCGCCTTCCTTAATCCGGATCTTATAATAAATATCCTTAAGGTCTAACTTCGTAAAGATTTTAGAACTATATAAACGGTTTAATATCTCGGTGATTAAGGGTAGTAGGTATCGATTCTTAATAATTACTATATTTAAACCCCGGTAATTAATATAAAGACGTAGCCTATTATTCTTTTTAGGTATAAAAAGAATCGGTACTCCGGTTAAAGAAGTTAAATAACGGATCTAATCTTTATAGAGTAAAGATTCTAAATAACGCCGAAACTCCGATAATTTAGTTTAAGATAAATTATAGAGAGGCCTATAAGGCGGTTCTTTATTAACCTCTATTTTAATAACGTAATCCCTTTATTTAAAAATAAGTAGGGTACTCGTCTTCTCGTTAGAAAAAACGTTATAAAACTTTATAAATTCTTTAGGAATCTTTAGGTTAAGAAGTTCTTCCTATTCGCCTCGCGTTATCGTAACGTATACGACCGCGAATATATTCGGTTTATTTTTAAGATTACTAGTGAACTTAGCCGGTTCCTTAATTTATAAATTACTAGAATTAACTTTAAACCGCTATTAATCCGCCTTAAGATTAATTAATATCTTTAATTAACGTAATTTAAATATACCTAGAATAACGTCTAAATCTTTAAAGTCTATAGCGTAGAATAAAGTATTATATTTATACCCTTAACTCTAACTATCGATTATTTAATAATCTAATTAATACGCGTTATAGTAATATATACTTTACCCGTTAATTATTTTAACTAGCGGTAAGGTAGTATTATAAGGTTCTAAATCGTTTTTAATAACGAACTACTATAAAATTAAATTAATCTACGCTCTTAAATTAATTAAGGTAATAAATTATTTAATCTTATCTTAAAGGGTAATCTAACCCTTAGAAAGAATAAAAGGGTATACCTCTATTAATCGTTTTTCTTATCTTTCTTCCGAGGCGTAAATTAAATTTAATTATTTTTTACCGATACCGCGCCGACGTATATAATTAGTTTATTTATATCGGGATATCTAGGCTTAATATAACCTTCCGTTCTATAATAATAATAAATAATCTTATTATACGAAGAATTAATAGTATTAATTTTACGTTTATTACCCTTTTCTTTTAAATACGCCTATTTAACGTTATCGCCGGCGTTAGGCTTAGTAATTCGGTTTATTATAAGTTTTCCTTTATTAGGGTTCTTTGGCTAGGAACCCGAATTAAAATTAAAATTATTTATTAACCGTATACGCTTTAGATTCTTTTTTTATATAATAACCTAGGTAAGAATTTCTTCCCTTTAAATAAATATATTACCGGTATTAAGAATCTTATTCTTAAATTTAGGTTTAAGTTTAACTAAAAAGAAATTTACTTTATACTCCTCCGAAAACGGGGGTAATTAGGTCTTTATTTCTTTAAGGTAGGCCTTAAATAACGATACCTTTTAATAAGGTTATTATTTAACTTCCTCCTACTTCTCGTAGGCGAGGAGACGGCGGTTAACTAAATCCATTATTAAATTAAGAAAAAACTTCTTAAAAAAGCTGAATATAATACTAGTTAAACTATATAAATCGTAGTACTTATATTACTACGTTAAAGGGTTACTTTCTAACGAGTTTATATAATATATAATTCTTAAATAATTAGTAGTAAAATATTTAGGATTAATTAAAAATTTAATATTTACGTCGCGGAACTAATATAAATATTTACCTTCGCTCGTACCCTTATAAGAACGTATTTTATTAAAGCGTAACGTTTTCGCCCTAATAGGGATATCCCTATTAAACGTAGTTAAACTTATTATTATTCCACCGGTAGGTATAATAATTAGGGGACTTTTATTATAAGTAATAAATTCCGTTAACGCTCCGCTAGCGAGTATAGAAATAATAGGATTACGTAGTCTTTAATTATAAGTTTATAATACCCCTAACTCTTATTATTATTTAAGGCGACGGTTTTCTTCTTTAATAACTTTAAGTTATATATCTAAAGTTTCTTCGGGGGTAGTAATACCTTCGAATTCGTTATTATCTTTACGGCGGGGGTCGTCGGAGGGGGCTTAATCGATATTATCGTCGTTAAATTCTTCTAGATATCCCGAGGTTAAACCCGATATTATAACGATAATAAACCTTTTCCTTAGAAAGATTTAAAAGATTGAAACTATAATATTTAAGGCCGTTAGCGTAGAGCTAGTGGTTTAATAATAGTATAAAAGACGTAAAGTAGTTACGGGGTTTATTATTAGGTAGTTTTTAAATCCTAGATTTAATAGTAAAACTAATCTCTAAAGATTCTAATAAAACGGGGGAACGCTAACTCGATATAAGATTATTAAGAGTTAGAACCCCGCGATACTAAGGCTAGAACCCCGTATCGATAAATAATAATATTATAGAGGTAACGGGGCGTAGGCGTATATAATATATTAGCGCCTTTAACGGGGCGTAGGCGTATATAACGCACTACTACTTTATAAATATAGGTTAATATTAAGCGCTTTTTATTTATTTAATATATATAGGCCCTTCGCTTATATATGGTATTATTCCTCCTCCCCCGTTATTAATATATTCCCGTTAATATCTATATCCTCTATTAATTTTTATTATTTAGTAGTATAACCGAGAGGGTATTTTAAACCACGTATTATTCCGGCTAAATCGAATTCGCTTAATTAATTTATAAAGATTCTAGCCGGGTATTAATTAATTATAAATAAAATAATTTAATTATTTAAACGGATATTAGATTTAGGGATCTAGTCGACTTTTAAAATACTTAAATTTATAAATAAAGTAAAATAGTTATAGGTTACGAAGGTTATATATAGGCGCTCGGTAGGTCTATTAATATTTTTTCTAGCTAGGTTATAAAGATCGTAATAAATAATATTATATATCGTTATTCTTTAAATTAGAGGTTTAGCGGCTTTAATATCGCGCTTCTTTTTTATAAATCTATTAGAGTTCTTATCTTTTTTAATTTTAAGGTTTATTCTCTTTTTCCCTTATTTTATAAGTATTTCTTTAATAGACCCTATAGCCTTATTCTTTCTAGATTTAATAAGTGTTTTTTATTTATATTTAATAAACGTCTCCTCGTTATTAGGTTAATTCTTTATATTCTTACGATTATAATTAATATCGTTATCGATTAATATACTTTCGTTATCGATTAATATAGCGTCGTCGTCGTTTTTATTTATTTTTTCCTTTTTTTTTTTACTACGAGTCGATTATTTCTTCTTAGTTTTTTAAGTCTTAAATACCGCCGGTTTAGTTTTTAGGGCTAACGCGTTATTTTTACCTAATTTATATTTTATACCTAGCTTCGGAGTAGGCCCTTTATACTTCGGTTTAATATTATTATCTTTAAAGGCTAATCCATAGTCCTCCGTAAAATAATTCTAGTTATAATATTAATATAATAGGCGGTAGAGGTTAACGAGTAGGATTTATTAAAGTTCCGTCTTTAAGTATCTCGCCTAAGGTTATCCTTATATTTATATTATTAGAGGACGGTTTATTTAATAGATCCCCTTCGTTATTACTATTATTAAAGTAAGTTATATCGTTTCAGAGATTATTAATCTCCGTAATTAATATTAAATTATGAATATTATTATTCTTTACTATAATTAATATTAAAGTATAAAGATTAAATAAAGAGATTAAGAAAGTTAATTTAAAGAGGAGAAAGAAGAAGTAAAAATTAAAATAAAAGTTAGTTTAAGAAATAATTTTGAAGTTTAAAGATTTTTAAACGGGGCTAGAGGCGCTTAAGTATTATTATTAATAATTATATTACTTAAAAGTGAATTTTTATTATTCGAAAGTGAACTTTAAGTTTTTATTCAGTTTAAGGACGTTTAAGATTTAACTATTACTAGTATTAAATAAAGAGATTAAATTAAAACGTTATTATTTAATATTAAATATTTATTTGAGTTTCACCTCCTAGCCAAAAATATTCAAATTTCAAAATAATCTTCTAGAGTAATAACTTCGTATATTAACTAGTATTAAATATTTATTTGAGTTTCACCTCTTAGTCAAAATTATTCAAATTTTAAAATAATCTTCTAGAGTATTGACTTCGTATATTAATTAATATTAAATATTTATTTGAACTTCACCTCCTAGCCAAAAATATTTAAATTTTAAAATAATCTTCTAGAGTACTAACTTCGTATATTAATTAATATTAAATATTTATTTGAGCTTCACCTCCTAGCCAAAAATATTTAAATTTCAAAATAATTTTTTAGAGTAATGACTTCGTGTGTTAAGATTTAGTACGTAAAACTTATTAACGATTATTATTACTAGTATTAATATTAGTATTTACCGTATTAACCCTATTATTATTATCGTCGGTAATATAATAATTCACTTTACCTATTAATTTTATTCAAATCTTTATTATTTTTATTCGTTAAAGCTCCTTACCTCTCTTTACTTTTCATCGACTTATTATTTAATTAATTACTATATTATCCTTATTAATATCTCGTAAAGATTCTCCTTCCTTAACGGTCGCTAAAGCCTCGATCCTCGCGTTTATAATTAGAGTGACGAATAGATTACTAGTAAATATACGTTAGAAGACTAACGAAACGATACGTTAGGCCGGAGAACTAAGAGTATAAATCGATTTAATTTAAAATATATTAAAAAAGTTCGTTAATAATACGGAGATCGTTAACGAGATTATTACCGAGGTATAAGGTATATTAATAAACGATAAACTTTAAATAATAAAATTCGCGAGTAAATAAAAGGCGTATAAAGCGCTAGACTCGACGATTTTATAGGATATACGAAAACGGGCGATAACAAATTATAGACGAAAGGAGAAATACGTTAAAGGTATACGAAATATATAGGGGACCGTAGTATAAAATTAATAATTCGATATTATAGAGGAAAATCACCTCGGTTACGTAAATTAAATCGTTAAGAAATTTATTTATAACGACGTTTATTCTATAATTACTTAATTAACGGTTAACTATTTAGAACGGAACGATTATAGACGAGGATCTACGCGTAAAAGTATCCCGAAAGACTAGTAGATATTAAGTAACTTAAATAAAACTAATATTTATACTCTTTTAATTAAGTCGGGCTTAACGGATAAATAATTAATAAAATTAAAAATTAATCGAAAGTATCTAGTAAGGTTAAAGATAGATAATAACGAGGGACCTTTATTATAAGGAAAACGTAGGAGATATAACCATTAAATTATTAATAATAAAGAGACTAAGCCCGAGTCGGTGAATTATAAAATTGATAATAATAATTTAAGCGGTACCTCGGAGAATAAAGATATAGTATCTTCGAGTAGTAACTTTAATAAGAATAATAATAACGACGACGATAACGGCGATAAGAATTAAAGAATAAATAATCGGGTTAAATATTTCGGTTATAATTATACGGGCTTATCGGCTAATTCCTTTAAGTAAATAGTAAAGAAAAATCTAAAAGTTATTAATATAAATAACGAGGTTAGTTAAATCGGTACCCTCCGAGTATTTATAGAAACTAGGTCCGATTTACGATATATTTATTATATATACTTATACGTTATAGCTAGATATTTCGGTTTATAAATTAAATTATTAAACGAAGAGAGTATCCGTTTATAATTAATTAAATACTAGCGTTATCGAAATAATATAAATACTTTTAAGATTAATATAGTTATTAAGAATTAATAACGGATAATAGCCCGACTATAAATAAACGATAATAAGTATAGGGTTTATAGATACCGAATAATTAAAGCGAGTATTAGAGTATTCCTAACCAATTAAATATCGCGGTTTATCGTTCGTAAAATAGGAGGGCTAGAAGTATAGGATATTTAGAAAGAGACGGGCAATATTATTATTAAAAGTATATTTAATTAATTATAAATAGGGGTAAGTTTAGAGGGTAGCTCCGAGGTTAAAATTAAAGATATTATAACGGAGGAGTTCGATATATATCTTTACTATTAAATAGAGCGGAATAAATAACCTAATAAGGGGTAGCTACGGATAATATTTTATTTATTAATATAATAAATTATCTAGTAAAATCCGATATACTAGGCTTTATATATATACCTATAATTTAATCGTAATCACCGACTAGTTTTATATCTTTATTATATTAAATATACTCGGCCTAAAGACTCGACTTTCTTTTAATATATCGATATAAATATACCTAAATATCTCGCCTATAGGTATAGAGTTAATATTATATAGAGATTAATATCTCTTAACGACGAGACTATTAATAATTATACGGAGATTATTTTAAATTTCTATAAGAATATAGCCGAATAATAAGAAAGGGTAAAGAGGCGGGGAAAGATAATAAATAATTATATATATAAAATAAATAAAATCTAGGAACTAGTAGATATAACTAATTATAATTAATTTATTCCGGTATCGTATACGCGTAGGGACGTAAAAATCACTCGGCCTAAAATATTATATAATTTAATATTAGGCCGCCTAGATATTACTCTCCGAAGAATTATCTTCCTATAATTCGTAGAGGTAAGGGAAGATAACGAGACCCTAAATAATAAGGAGTCCGATAAATAATTAAACCTCGCCTTTATTTATTTAAAGTAAACGGCGGTAAATCTTACGTTATCGGGGTTACTAAATTAATTTAATTTAATCTCTTATCGATTTCCGGCCGGTACTTAACTCGTTTTAATATTACCCGTTAATTAAATATTAATATATAAAGTAACTTAGGAGGACCTAGTCGTTTAAGGATTAATTTATTATTAAAAACTAACCGAGTACGCGTATAAAAAACTATTTAAAGATACTATTTAAAGATATTAAAGTTATTTAAGGTAATATAAAATAAAGTAAAATAAATAAAGAAGAGATTTTATAACGAGAGTAATTTTTTTCGGTAAACGGATAATAAAATTAAAGGGCGCTAGTATTAAATTATATAGATAATATAGGATATTATTAATTATAGGGTAAAACCGCGCGGCGCGGTTTTATTTAACTCCGTTATTTTAATTTTAATTGTAATAATCTTATATTAACTATTAATATTAATCCTTAATATTAATAATCCGCGTTATGAATTATATTAAAATAGAAATTACGTTATTATTTATTAATTTATTGTCTAGCCCTTTAATATCGCCTCCCCGTTTATCTCCGTTATATATAAAGACCGTAAATCGCCCGTTTAAATAAACGCGTCGTACCTCTACCCTAAACCTCCGCCCTTATATAACTTTAAATAAATTAGTCTTTACCTCCTCCTCTTTAAATTCTTCCTCCGCCTTTACTCCTACTCCTACCGGTAGTAATAATTTATCGGAAAAGATAATAACGGGTAATAAAAAATATCGTCGACGGTGAACGGAGGGCGAAAAGATTATTAGTATATTAATAGTAATAGCCGATATATAATAGGATATAAAGAGATTTTTAAAAGCGCTTTATAAACTATATAAAATTCATACTTTCCGTTTAACGTAAAAGTAATTTTTCGATTTCGTTTATAACGAGCTACCTAGCGATTCCCGATTCGAAAAATAATTAATACCTAAATAGTACGATTCGCTAGTTAGGAGGTAAGGCTAGTTAATTATTAATATACTTTAATAAGAAATTAAGGTCTTAAAGGAGTACGAAATATTTAATATTTTTCGTTTACCCGTAGAAGAGCTTAAGGGCGGTACTTTATAACCGTTTAAAAATATTATTCCGGTTATATTACGATTAGCCCCGTAATAGTTTAATATCTTCTATTAAACTTATTATAAGAATAAACTAAATAGTTTGTTATTATTATTAATAAATCTTATTACTTAATAGCCCGCCGTTTTTATATTATTAATACTCTATTATTTAATACGGCCTTATAGGTCGACTAACTTTTAGATAATTTTTAAACTTTATTTATATTAAAGAGGGGTATAACGACGAGTTCTCGATACTTTATATTAATTTAGTTTAATTATTTTATATTTAATACTATAGCGATATATAATAACCCTAAGAAAAAACGCCGAAGTAAGGGTTTAAATAGTAGGGTAGGCCGCGAGTACTATTTTAATTTATAATAACTTTGAATATATAGAAAAAAGGCGTAAAGAAAGAATAAACGACCACCGAGAATTCCGATTAATTATTATTATATTAATTTTAGAAGGGCGTCTCTTTAATAAAGAGGCCCTTCGGTAGGATATATAATACCCGATAATTATATTATTATTAACCGAGATAATCGCTCGTTAATTAATATTTATTAATATAGATATAAAGGTACGTCCTTTATTTTTAATTTTATTACTCTTCTTTTTATATCTTAATATTAATAAAAGTACACTAACGAACTAAACTTCTAAATTCGGCTATATTATATCGAGTCGGTAATCTCGGCGGTATACGTACTTTATTTAAGTAATATAAAGCCTTTATAAATAAAAACGATACCGGTCTTAAAGAAATTAAACCCGGTAACGATAAGATACTTCTTAATAATATTAATATTCAAAGATAAGAGTATAACGGCTAATAATATCTATATATTAAAGGATATATTTAAATATTAGTTTAGATTAGACGGTAAAAGCCCTATTTTTAATATTAATTTTCGATTAATATACGGTAACCTTAAAATATAGTTATATATATAATCTATTAAGGCTTTACGTAGCGATATTTCCGAGCTCTTATTTAATACTTTTAATTAACTACTACCGGGCTTAGGTCTCTAATACCTTCGCTTTAATATATTATAATTACTTTATAAGATTTATTAGGGCTCTAGTAACTCTATGAATCTATTTATATTATAATACGCGGCCGATCGTTAGGATCGCTTTAGGGTTATTTAACTAACGAACTTTTAAATATTAAAGAACTTAATTATTTATAATTACTAAATATATATAATAGGAATATAGATTAAAATCCTAAAGTAGTAGTTTATAGATCTTTAATATATAAAGAATATTATGTCCTAGCTCGCGGCGTAAAGTACCTTAAATATTAATACCTAGCCTCGCGTATTAGAAAAGATTTCCAAAACCATATATACTTAACCTCTATCCACTCGCGATTAATAATTTTAAAATTATTAAAATTTCTATATATACGTCGAAATCTATTTGACCCTGCGATACGTTATTAAATATATTAATATTAACCTACTCCGCTACGCTTTACGCTACGTTACGATTCTCTTTTAAACCGATGTTACTAGTACCCTAAAATATATATAGGCCCTACTCTATATACTTTATATAATAGATTCACTAATAGTAATAATAAAGTTATAAGAATATATATTAACGAATAGTCTTATGAACCTACGGGGAATAACGGATATAAATTTCGAGCTCGACTACCTTCTTAAACTACTTAATAATAATTTTAAAGTATTCTAATATAACCGGTCCTACTATTCCAAGTATAATAACGTATTATTTAAGAATTAGGCCTTTAATAACCTATACTTTCTAAAATTAAAGAGGATAATAGAGTTTATATTCGGAAAACCCTCCTCGGCTATATATCCGGTTAAAAGCGTTATTAAGGATATTTAGAATATAGCCCTTAACCTCGCCTATAGGTTATTTATTCGTTATATAGAGTAGGATAAATTCTTTTTAAACCTAATTATTAACCTTTTCGATACCGGGCTTAAGCGGTTAAATAGGAATATATTAAAATATAACGAGCGGTATATCTAGGAGTATATATTATTAGCGGACAACGAGTATAAAGATAATTTAGTAGTTAGGCTAGAGATTAAATATAACTTTATATTAAAGAGTTTTATAATCCTAACTTTTACCCTAAAGCCTCCGAGTATTATATTTATCGATTAACCTAGTAATAAATCCGCGCGGCGTGGGTTTATTAACTAATTTTAAAATCCCGTAGGGCGTTATTTATATTAACGAGATCGAAAGGGGGTTAATTTTACCGGTTTATTCGCCGATACCTCTTATAATAATTAGTATAATCGTTATAATATTATTAATTCCCCCTTTAATTTACTCGCTTTACTATAAAAGCTAGACTACGAATAAAAGCTAGACTACGAGGTATAACTTTTACTATTATACTACTCCTTAATAATATAATATTCATTACTTTTATATTAGGTCGTCTTCGGCTCTATATTCTAAAACTTATTAAACTAACTCTCCGCCGCGTTAGTTTTAATACGAGATTTATTCTTCGTAGTAAATATACTTAGTTATTTAACTCTTACTCTACTAGTTATGATTCTACCTTTAATATACGTTTTCTTAACTATTAATTTATACTCTACCTTAATTAATTAATTATCCCTTCGCTTTTTAAATTTAATTTACTCCTCGTTAAATAACGGATTTAACCGCCGTTTTCTTTTAATATTATTATATATTACTTACGTATCGAATATTTTACCCCGATTTAACTCTTTTTATCGTCCTTACTCTAGGATATTTAATATTTTAATATAATATAAATAAAGGCTAGACCACGCGCTATTAATCTATTAATATAATTCGTTTATCGCGAATACTCTCTACCTACGTCGCTAAATCTCTTAAGATTTTATTAGGTATTATTAAGGACGTAGGGAAATATTAATACGAATCGACGAATTTCTTATTTAATTTTTAATATCGCTAAACTCGAAGCTTAAATATATATTATAAATATTTAAATAAATTCTCGTCTACCGATTTATTTAACTCCGCGTGAATAATAATAGGCGCATATAATTCTAGATTATAAACCGAGTAATAAAGGAATGACTTCGTATAATTCGATATATTATATTCCGTATTATTAAAAAAGGCGAGGCCGATATCGCGAATATAACCGCTCTTGGGTATATTAAGGAGATTATATAGACTAGGTACCATTCGAGCTCGTCGGTTAATATTTATATAATTTATATAAGCTCTTCTCGGCCCCGATAAAGATTTTATTATTATATTATCGAGCGAAGCCGGCTCCGTTAGAGACGCCCCGCTTCTAGGGCCTATATATTAGGGTGGATATAATAAGATAAAATATACCTACCCCCGACTATAACGTATCGCGCGACCTATACGTTAATATACCTTCTAAATAAATAAAAGGAGTAATTATTAAATAACCCTCTCTATATCTAGATTATTAACCCCTAGTTTATAGGTATCGGTTATAATAATAATATATAAAGATAAACCTTAGGCAGATAATAGACCGAAATATATCGCGATATCTTATTTATCTCGAGTAGTTATCGCCGCGAAAAAAGGTATAACTAACTTCGTACCCTCGATCGGATATAATAATCGTCTTATTTATATATATATTAATTAGTATATATCCCTGACCTAGGTTACGAAATCTATAAAAATAATCGTCTTCGGAATATCCTAGGCGGTAGTAATCTACGACGGCAAAATATATTATAGGTTAAATATACCGTTGATAGGATTATAGGTAGTATTAATTTAAATATATATCTTTAACCGATTAAACGGAGTCTTTATAATAATAATATCTTCCGAGAAAGTATATCGCTTTTATATAATCTCGAGTATTTAATTATCGAGTATTATAAAGACTCTTAAAAGAGGGATATTAGGCGGTAATCGTTTTTAGAGGATACCTAGACTAAAGTATATTAATCGAAACTCTTTCTATTTAGTTACTAGATAAAGCTCGTCGATTATTAATAAATATAACCGTAATATAAAGCTAGTATACCGTAGTACGTCGGTATTAAAATCACTCGAACTAGTAATCTTAAGATTCGTAAAGACTATTATTATTAACTATTTATCTATAAGTCGCGTTTAATTATTATACCGTAGGTAAAGTAGCCGGAGTATATTACTATAATATTAACGGGTTTATTACTATCGCTATTTAAAATAAAAGATCGGTAATTAAGTATACGACTTAATTTCTTATATTACTCTTCTAATAAAGTATTTAAAAATATAATAATTAATACCGTTTTAATAAATAAAAATATTAATAATAAAATCTAAAAAACGATACTTTTACTAAATCTAGTTTTCGTAATTAAAATTAAATCCGTTCTCTAGTTTAATAATATATTTAAAGTATTATACTATTTCTCTTTAAACTCGACTCCGAAGTATTATATCGCGACGCCTTTTATATACTCTCGATCCAAAGTTTTATATAAATTATTTATCTTTATTATAATAGGCGTAAACGCGAAATCGCCTATTATATATAGTACTATTATAATGAATATTAGTTTTAACCTTGAATATATTTCGCGGAGGGTTCTATAACGAAGGGGACCTACCGATAATAAAGAATAAAAACTAGCGATAAATAATTATTATTATAGTGATAATCGAAACTCGAGTTATAATTAAGGATTTTTAGATAACCTATATTTATTTCGCTATATATACGATAAATGATATTATAGATAACTATATTCGAAAGAGTATATATAGAAGTATTAGCGCGCGATTAATTTAAATCCTATTTTGAAATAATTAGATAACGATCGCGTCGTGAAGTTAATTATTAATAAAGAAAAAAGTTAACGGAAAAATTTATATAGGCGGCCCGCGAAAATAATACGAATTTAATAAAAATATAAGGTTTTACGCTTAGACCTGCCGCCGTTTAATTACGAAGTTAGTATTTCTAACCCGAAGGGGTTTGGTAAACGGGAGCTAACCCGAAGGGGCTTAACGGTGGCTCGGTAGGTCTAAGGGACTAAGGTAATAACTACTATTCCCTATCAACCTAGTTTACTAAATAGGGCTTGGCTTAGGGCTAGGGTAAACCCCTTAAGATAATATAGAGACTATAGGAGGTACTACGAGGTCATGATTCAAAATATTAGAAATACACTAGTCGGCGATTATAGAACTTTAATAACTCGCGCAGTTTCTTTATCTTAGATAGTAATTATATATATTATTCTTTTAAAGTTTAGATAATCTAGTATATTATTTATTATATCTAGATATTATATAGTTTTTAATTTTAAAGTCGTATTTATTCGTTATATTATTAATATTTAATTAATTATAGGGTTTACTAGTAATAAAAAGATTCGAATTTTAAAAATATCGAAGTTTAATATTATTACGAATATTATATAGTATTAATTTTACCCTATTTAAAGGTTGAATAAATATTTTTAATAAAACTATTTATTATAATTACCGAGTAAATAGAGTAAATATAGGATTATTTATTATACTCACCGAGTAAATAAAATAAGTATATTACTCTTAATATAATTTCCTTTTATTATATAAACTACGTATTTTTTTAATAGATAGGAGTTTTATATTTAACTTCCCTTAAAACTTTTAATTATAGATTTTAAATATAAACGTTTATTAAAATATTAATTAAATTTATTAAATTTATCTAGCTTTATTTTATATTAATACGAAACCTATTATTCTTTAATCTTTAATACTCCTCTCTATAAGTACTAACCTAGGTTTTATCGACGTTATATTATAATATTAAACGGAGAGTCTTAATATTTTAAATACTTTTAAAATAAGTATTTTAGGATTAATAAAGACTTTAACTCTAAATATTTAAAACGGTACCCGAAAACGTAATATTATAGAAAAAGGGGACCGTATTAAAGTTACCCGCTTAAATTATTATTATAGAAAACGCGAAAAACTTAACGACTAATTATTATAATTTTAGTTATTCTTCGTATTTAACGAGAATATTATACTAGTTATTAAATAGATAATCTTTATAATAATCTATATAAAAGGTAATATATAGAAATAAATTAAATTATTCTTAAAGTATTATATAGAGGTAGTAGATAATATTAATAATTTATTAATAAAGTTTTAAATAGAGAACTTCTTTAAATTGAAAACCGAGATTCGTTACGTATTTAAACTATCTAATAAAAGTAATATAGTAGTTCGTATTATTTAATATTTAATATAACGAAGGTCTATATCCGATTACTCGGCGTAATTTTAATATTATATAATATTAATAGACTAGGACGATACTACTCTTATAACGATATATCGATAAAGATTAAAAAATAATATAAAAAACGAACTTATACGAGTAGGAGCCGTTATAAAGAACCTCGATATATTTTTAAAATAAATAATTAAAATTAACGATAAACTATATAAATATATAATAGAGAAATACTATAATAAAGGAGTTAACGGATAAAGACGTTTAAAAGTTTATAATAATAAATATAATTCGGTTAATTATTATCGCTATAAAAAACTTAACCCGTATAATTATATATTAATAAAACTCGATTTCACTAAAAAAGGACCTACGAGAGAATTTTAAAAAAGAGGTAAATAATAATAAAAGGGTGAAAAAATAATAAATTATTATAATTATAATAAACCGGGTTATATCGCTAGGAACTATTATTTAAAGAATATAGTAAATCGATAATAATTAAATATATTTAAGAAAAAGATACCGGATAATATTATTAAGGCTCTCCGTTTAATACTTTAATATAACGTCGATAGGACCTAGATTAATACTCGTAGAGAGGAGTATTAAAGATTAAAGGATAGTAGGCTTCGTATTAATATAAGATAAAACTAAATAAATTTAATAAACTTAATTAATAATCTAATAAACTTTTATATTTAGAATTTATAAATAAAAGTTTTAAGAGAAGTTAAACACGAAGCTTTTATCTATTAAGAAAGTACGTAGTTTATATAATAAAAGGAAATCGTATTAAGAGTAATATACTTTATATACTCGCGATTATGAGTATAATAAGTATACCTTACTCGCGATATTTACTAGTATAAATATAGTGAGTATACCTATTAATAACGTAGTAGGCGTAGTATTTATTACGATTTAAAAATTATAATATTATCCCCTCTCCCGTTAAACTTTAGTCCCGAAAGTTTCCTAATTTCGTTATTATATTATTTTATAAAGTTAATCTTCGTAATTTAATATCCCGTCGAAAGGAATTATTAAATAACTTAAGAGATATTAACGCTATAATACGTCCGTACCGGAGTTATATAAAAGGATCGAAGGCGTACCTTATCGGGGAGTCGTCGGAGAAGTATATAAAATATATTCGTTTAAGGCGAGATTACGATCTCGTTATTTCTTTATTAACTTTAAGGAGAATTCGTAATAAACGTTTATAAATATAAAAGGAAATCCGCGAAGCTCGTATTTAACTAGCCGAGTAATATATTTAAGTAAATTATTTTAAATAATAACTCGAGTACCTAAAAGATAAGGAAGAAGGATTAATAATTACCGAGTAAAGAAATATCGTAGAATTAGAAGAGGATAAATAACGAGTTATTAAGATTACGAAGATATCGTCTAGTAAACTCCTATTTAATATTTCTTTTAAACAATTCTAAATACCCGCTAGCTTTAATTAATTAGGTATCGTTTATTTTTTCTACGACTCTAACGGAACTCCTAAAGGAGTTATCGATAATTTATAAAATTAGTATTAGACTTTTATATACTCTTTATTTTATTATATCCTTTTTATTTAACGAGGTAGTTTTAATCTTTTTCGTTTAAAATCCTTTTTACCTCGAACTCCGTTTCTTTTTTAATTTAGAAATAAAAAGTATCTTATGTAGTATCTTAAAGTTTACCGGCTTTAATCGAGAGATATAAAATATTAAATATACTTTAACGTCGGCTAGAAGATTTAATTTATAATTAACTAGTCCTTTACTTTTCTTAATCGAAAATAATCCGATTTTAATATAATCTAGTTTCTTATTCGGTTTTTTATTTATTATATTTTTTATTAAAAGGTATATTTTATCCCCCTCCTTTAATTAAAAATACTTTTTTCGATATTTATTTATTATTAATTTAATCCGAGTATTTATTAATTTGATCTAGGTTTATATTTCTTTATATAACGCCTTTATATTAATTATATAAATTAGCCCTTTATACGCGTTAGGTCCTTATTTTAAATTTAGAAACGTATTAATATATTTATTATAATTTACGAAGAATAATATAAGTTTCGTTATATTAAACTACGCGTTATTAAATATTAATTAAATTATAAGTAAAAGTCTTACTTAATCGTTTTATTTCTTATTTACGTAATATCGTAAATACGTTTTTATTATTTAATTCGTCCGCTTTATCTACCTATCCGTCTATAAATAATATATAATTAATATTCGTAACTTAACTCCGATAGTATTAATTAATATCTTTTAATAATTAAAAATAAATTATTTATCTCGGTTAAAAATAATCGACCTAGGTATTTTATAATTTTTAATAAATCGATTTAATAATATAAAGGCGATTTATTCGGTTTTATAAATTTCCTTAATCGATATTATTATTATATATTTATTAAGTTTATTATAAATTATTATTATAGAGTTAAAGATTTCCGATATAACCGGGTTCTTTGATTTTAGTAATTTAATAACGAAATCTATTATAATATCGTTTTATAATATTTCCGGTATTAAGGTAAATTAGATTTAATTATATTTAATATACTTTATAAACTTATTTTACGAGTATTCGATATATTTCTTAATATATTTCTCGATATACGATTTTAATCCTAGCGCGTTATATTCTTTATAAATAAGTTTTATAATTTTAATAACTCTATATTAATAAGTCCGGAAAAATAATTTTATAAAATCGCTATTTAATCGGTATAAAATACGTATTTTATATATTTCGTAGGTTATTAATAAACGAAATATAACGTAGTAAAATATAATTAAATATAATTTATTTTAGTTATATTTAAATTAAATAAATAATAACGTATTATTATATAGATAGTAGTAGGGATAATTAAAATATTAAGAGCGCGCTTCTTTAAATCTAGGCTAGATCTAGGTTAAATCTAAATTAAATTTAGGCCTAGATTTAAATAATATCTTTAACTTCTTTATAAATATTATAAATATACTCGGTAATATATTCGTAAATTAATATTCCTTTTCTATTATTATTTTAAAAGTTTTTACTAGTAGCTCTTAATTCTTAGGGCCCCGTATCGATCGTAAATTTAAAAAGAGGTTAAGAAATATATAATTAAATATTATATTAAATAGTAGTAGATATAATCAAAATATTAAGAGCGTAGGTCTTTAATAGCGAGTTTAAGGATTAAATAAAATCTAGGTTAAATTTAAAGGATATTTAGGCTAGATCTAGGCCTAGATCTAGATTAGATATAATACTCGGTTTTTTATTATCGTTCCTAAATATAATAAAATAAAGGATTAGAATCATAAACGATAATAATATATTATAGTAAATATTATTATATAGAAAATAAGTATTATTATATAGAAAAGCGTATAGAGGGGTAATAAACTTCCTAGCTCCTATTTAAACCTAAATATTTAACGGTTTAAAAATATATAAACGCTTTATTAAAATAATTAAATACTATATCCATAACTACTTTAACCGCGCTTTTATTTAATATATATATTATCTTTTTAAATCGCCTTTATACTTTCCCTAGTATTATTATTAACCGTAGTATTATTAATATTCTAAATACTATTATTATATTTAAGATTATTACCTCCGTTAACGCCTTTTATACCCTCCGCGTTCGCCGTATTTATAATTTTAAATATATTTACTCTAAAATCCGCCTTCGACTTCCACTTCCCCTTTATATACTCTTTAATTCCGGTATTAATATATAATATATACTAAATTATTTCCTTTAACTAGGTTATTTAATATACTCTTTTCGGTATTTATTTATATAACCCGATAAAGTAGAGGGGCTTATAGAATAATTATAATTATATATATAAAATTTAAACCTACGCTTATTTACCGCGTAAATCTAATTAAAAAATTAAGTATATTATTCTTTACTAGCTTATAATTATAATTAATCTTTTATATTAATATATATATAATTACGACTCTCGCTTTATCGGTCCCGAAGAATATTCGTATTTTAAGTTTAAACTCCTCTCGGATATATTATAATAAAGAAAAATTAATATTAAATATTATATTTAAAAAAGAGAATATTATATTTAATATATTAAAAGAAGCGAGTTTAGGCTTTTTTATATTAAAGATTTTAAAGAAAAGAAGGATTTACCCGTTTTATTACTAAAATTATCTCGGTGAATAAAGATATAATTAATATATTTACCCCTTTATATTTCTTAAAAAAGGAGGCGATAATTTTAAATTTAAAGAATATTTTTTTAAATATTATATAGTCTTTATTTAGGATATAATTTTTTTATATCCGATTATTATCTTTATTTATAGTAGAGGCCGCGGTTATATGATTAATTTACTTTTTATTAAGAGTTTTAAAGGAGATAACGAGGGTAAATAAAAATCTATATAATCGGAGAACCCGTAATATAATAAATATTATATTAAAATAAACTAAAATTAAATATTAAGAACGTTAATATAGGAAAGAAATATTATAATTTTAATATTCCTCCGGTAATCTTACTACTATTAAAGTCTTTCTAGTATAATAATTTTTTAATTAATAATAATAGACCTAAATCGCGGCTAGAGTCCTAGTAGGTAAATAATCGTAAAGTCTTTTTAATAAAGTTTTTTAAATATTATAAAATATATTTAATTTAATTATTTTTCTTATATCGTAGTATCGAGGTATAAAGGAGTATATTAACGAGGATATTTATTACTTTAATAAATCTCTTTTATACCCTAGTTTTTTTATATATCGGGTAATAATACTCGTAGACTTTTCTAGGTTAATAGGTCCGAAGCGTTAATAACCGAATTAATAATTATTCTAGTAAATATCTTTTATAGTAGTCCGAGGGGCTATAATATCCTCTTAATTTTAATTAATAATCGTTTTAAATATAATTATAAAATAGAAATTATATTTAAAGCGAGTCTTTTTTATTTTCTAAAGAAAATAATATAAATCTTTATTTAAGTTTCTTACTTTATTATATTCGTTTATAATTACGAAGTCGTATTAAAAATAATAAATTACTTTCTTTATAGTCTCTTTTTTCGTTTATTTCATATAAAGATATTTATATTCTTCGTTAAAGACTTTATTAAAGGTTAACTATATCTACTATATAATAATTATATATAGCGATATATTTATTATACTCGGGGAATTATACTATATAGGGTTAGTATTTTTTTATTTTTAAATTATATTACTTTAAGGTCCTTTTTAATATATACCGTCGCTAAACTCTTCGGCGCCCTTTTATTTATAATATAATCGTATTTTTATTATTATATTAATAACTACGAGTTATACCTTTAAGTTTTTAAAATTAATTACCGATTTTAATTTATTAACCTAAATACCGAGATCGGGCGGCGGGATAAGGAATAATTTAAACTCGTTAATTAATATAATATAAATAATCTCTAAACCCGGTAAATATAAATATTCGTAGAATTATTAATTCGTAGGATATTTAGAGCCCGTAGGAGTATTTTTATAATAGTATTAAAACTTTATTAATTACTCCTTATATTTATATTAAATCTTTATTTATTTCCGGTATAAATAACGATAGAATATAATAACGCCTATAACTTTATAGGTCTTTATATAATTAGAATTAATTAAAGAACTTAATAAATAAAATTATAAATTTTATATTTTCTATATCTATTTATATAATCTAGAAGAATATTATAATATCTTAAATCTTCTTCGTTATTTAATATAATTATAAATTTATAGAGTTATTACTAGTAATAATTTAACTTTAATATTCTAGGAATTATTATTATATTATAACCGCGAGAATTATTAAGGTAAACGATTTTCGCGAATATAATAACACGTTCTTATATATTATCGTGAATATATTTATATAAATAATTATTATTAAGTTTTTTAAAGTTAAGAAAATAGTTAATAAATATAATACTACTAAAGAAGATATCGATTAACCGTTATTTATATATTATAGTTAACTTTATCTTCTCTTCTCTAACCCCGTTATTATCTTTATTATTATTAATAACTAGTTCGGAGGATTCTTTAAATACGAATTTATCTTTTTAATTTAATTACTCGGAGGATTCTTTTAAAAACTTAAGGGATTCGCGAGGTTTCTTAAATAAAAACTTCTTCGGAGGATATTTCTATAATAATAATAATAAATCGTCTTTATTATTATTAAAGCCTAAGAACTTCGTCCGGCTCTTTAACTTTTTTATTATTAATAAATAAATTAGGTTTTAATAAAAGGTATTAAAAGAAGGGTAATATTTTAAAGTTATAAAGAAAAGAGGTTAATCTCGAAGTAAAGAAAACGGGAAATAATAAATAAATATAAATATATTTTCGGTATTAATTTTTATAATAACTCCTTTTTTTCGAGCTCCTTCGGGCGCGATAATAAACTTTTATTTATAATATATTAAATATTTAAAAGAAAGAAGAACGGAGGAGGAAAAAAATAAATTTAAGATTTTAATAAAAGTAAATTTATCTTTTAAATTAGATTTATATTAAAGGATTAAGGATATAATTAATTAAAATTATTATTTATAATAAATTTATCTTTTATTAAATTTATACCCCGGTCCTAGAAATATTAAATATTATTTTATAAATCTTTATCTTCTAAAATATCTATATAATATACGTCCTCCTCCGTTATATAGAAGAGATAATCGAGTATCTAGTTTATTATAAAATAGCGAGTTATTTAATATCCTTAAAATAACGCGAATCGTAAATAAATTATATTAAATTCTTTATTTAATAAATACGCGGAGATTATTAAAAACCGGATCTTATATATAAAATTCCGTAATATAAACTAGTTTAGTATATAATCGATTTTAAAGATTTAGAAAGGTCGAAAAGAGGAAAGATTATAAACGGTATTAATTTTTTATTTAAGAAAAGTATCGTTCGAGCTAGTTATTATTATTATTTAATTTTATAAATTAAGAGGTAGTACGTTATTAAAGTTATTTTTAATTTTAGTTATTTAACTAGAGTCCCTCTAATATATAATAATATTAATATATATTTATTCGCCGAAGCCTAGATAGCCTTAAATCTTAATTTACTCTTTAAAATTAAATATTAAATATTTACCTTATTAGGTTCTTTCTACTCTAAACACGTCTTTATAATTCCGTTAATATTTAATTATATCCCTTAAATAATAATATTTATTAATAAACTCTTTAACTCGTAATAGTATATCGTTAATATTCGTATAATAAATTAATATAGGTATTCTTCTAATATCCCCGATAATCTAGTTAATTTTAATAACTTTTTATTATATTTAAATAATACGCGCCAGGGCCGTAACGCGATAATAGTAATAAATAAATAAATTTAATAATAATTATAGAATAAAGAGGGTATAACGATTCGCGTAATTTAAATAACTAGTTTTAATAAAGTATAATAAAATTTATAATAAATTAAATTAGATCTAGTCTAATATATTATAAATATCGGGCGATATTTAAATAAGATTATTAAAAGGATAAAACGATAATTAAAGAGGTCTTTAGGTTATTATATACGAGTATATTTAAAAAAGTCGTCTTTAAAAAGACGGTTAATATTTAATATTTAAACCTATATACTAACCGCTTATACTATTATAATTTTATATAATATAGTTATTAAATCGTATTAGAAATAGCCTAGAGTACGGTTTATAATATAATTAATATCGTAATTAACGGACTTCTAGGTCTTATATAACGGGCTTAAATAAAAGTAAATATTAAAAAGTAATAAAGAAGAGTATTTATATTTATAATATATTAATATTAAACTAACCTTCTAGCGCCCTAGATTTAATCTAAATCTAAGCTACATTTTCTTTAAATTTTATTTAAATTTAGGCTAGATCTAGGCTAGATTCTTTATATATTATTAAACGAGGATAGTTTCTTATAAATTAAAGGTAGATTATATAAAGTTTTCGATATTATTTTCGCGCTCTCGATAATTAAAATTATATTTAACAATAATAAATTATCCTCCGTCTACGGCCTTAATTATAATAAAGTATTAAAAATAATAATAATTAAAGTAGAAGATTTAATTAATTTTTCGGCTTCTAACGAAGATATTAAAGGGACGAAATATTCGGAGGAGGATATAATTTTACTCGATAATAATTATAATAATTTATTTAATTTTAAAGAATTATTAAAGAACGTTTAACCGGTATTAAATTTAATTAATTTATTTTTATTAAACTTTATAGAGGACTCGGCCTATATTTATTATTTTATTAACGATAATAATAATAAAAAATTAAATAAGGCTACTAAGATAGTTAGGATAATAATAGTATTAATTATTAAAAATATCCGTATACTCTCCTTAGAATTTAATAACTTTTCGGAGTAGTATTCGTTATCGCTTAATAAATTAATCTCGGCGTCGATATCTTTCTCGTCTAATAGTTAGGATAAAATTATTATTATTAATATATAAAAAAAGACTATATTTAACGCCGAGGTAAATAATATAGGTTTATTACCTTAAAAATAAAATATAAATAAAGTACTAAAGGTAATAAAGGCGTTGAATTATTTATTATCTTTAATAGATATTATTAAAGAAACGGGAATAATCCTTAAAGCTTTAAAGAAAACTACCGATATATTAATCCTATTAAGCTATATTATTTTAGGGAGAAATACGCAGTTCTTCGACTTTAAAAAATATTATTAAATTATAAAGATTAACCGGCGAGAAACTAAAATAAAGAATTTATAATTCTTTAATTTCTTTAAATATAAAGTATACTTTACCCTTAATAATAATAAATATAATATTTATTATACCGTCCGTATTTTAAGTCTCTCTTTCGATATTATTATAATAAAGTTTTTAAAGAAAGTTCGAGGTAGTATAATATTTAATACGAAGTTATTAAATACTAAAAATATTACTTGTAATATAACTAGGCTCGTTATATTTCTTTACGAGTACGTAGTTATAATTTATAAAGAGTATATTTAATAGTATCCGATTTCCTTTAACGGTCTCGTAGCCCGAATCGAAATTATATTAACTTTAATTTAACTTATCTCGATTAATTAATAAAAAATTATTAATAATAAAACTAGGCGCTACTTTAAAGTATATAATTTTCCTTATATTATTATACTAGTAATATTAAATAAAGAACTAGCGGTCTCTTAAATAATTAAATTTAATACGGTCGAGAGTATAAATATAAATAATAATAATATCTTAAATTTATACTTTTCTTCCGTTTATATTATTAAATAAACTTCTACGTTATTTAATTATACCGGTCGATATAAGAGCTATATCGTTATATTTATATTAAATCCGTATATTTAGCCTTTAGAGACCCTTCTCGATAATAATAATAATTAACTCGCGATCGTTAATTATCGGTAAAATATTCCGTTTATTTTAAAATAACTAGGAGGGTAAACCTTCTTTTACGCTTTTATAATTTAAAATAATAATATAATTTAAAGTTTAGGCGGGGGTTACGTTAACGATAACTCTTAAAATAATAAGAATAATAATAATTAAAAAAAGGGTATAAGTAAAGGCGAGGATAATAATAAATAAAATAAAAATAAAGATAACGGCGATAATAATAATACTCGCTCGGTTAATAAAAAATTGTTATTTATATCGTTTATAATCGTGGCTTATAAAGGCCGGACGGCTTTAATTAATAATAATCTCTAGTTATCTACTCCGATACCTATAATATAAATATTAATTATAAATTTTTTCGGTATTAACCGCGGGGGGAAAGTAAAAGAGTTAAAAATAAAAACGTATATTATAGGCTCGTAAGGAGGTTTAGTAAAAATATTATTAATTTTAATATAAATAAAGCTAAGGTATAAAGAGCTTAAAAAGTTTAAGAATTCTATTAATAATAAAACCGCCGTTATTACCTACCCGCTTTAAGGTATAAATAATATCTTATTATTAATAACTACTTTATTCGAATATTAAAAATATTATATATTAATTATTTAGTAGAGGAGCTCGAAAGATAAGTTTTATGTCGATACCGCTTTAAATATTATTCGCCCCGTTATTATTTTCTCCTTTATCGTCCTCGGAATTAAAGATCTCTAGTACTTTTTATTTTTAATTAATAATATAATTTATATATTTATATTCTTAAGTCGAGGGTAATATATTCTTTAATAATTAAAAAAACGGTATTTCTTTCTTCTTTATAAAAGTTATAAGTATATTAAATAATATTTTCGTAAATTGATATTTCTTTTCCGTTATTATTTTAAAGGTCTTCGCTAATAACCTTTAATTTCCGAGGTTTTATATCGATTATAAATTCGAGAGGCGGCTAAAAAATATATAATTAAATACCGCGTTAGATAACGGTAGATATAATTAAAATATTAAAAATATAGGCTCTTAATAACGAGTTTAGGGATTAAATAGAATTTAGGTTAAATTTAAAGAGTATCTAAAAAATATCTAGGCTAAATCTAGGCCTAGATCTAAATTAGATATAATACTCGGTTTTTTATTATTATTCCTAAATATAATAAAGTAAAGGATTAAAAAAGTAAACGATAATAATATATTATAGTAAATATTATTATATAGAAAATAAATATTATTATATAGAAAATAAATATTATTATATAGAAAAACGCGTAGAGGGGTAATAAGTTTCTAAACTCTTATTTAAATTTAAATATCTAATAATTTAGAAATATAAAAAGGCTTAACCTAATTAACGGTAGTTTATTCTTATATTTATTTACTTTAATTACTTTTCCTCTTAATATATATAATACCCTCTTAAATAATATTTTTTATATTAATAATAAACGCCGCGGTATTATTAATATTCCTAGTATTATTATTCTTTCTAGTATTATTATTCTTTCTAGTATTATTATCTCCGTCGGCGCCTTCTACGCCTTTTATATTCGTCGTACCGATAATTTTAAATATATCCTCTTTAAAATTTATCTTCGATTTATATTTTACGTCTATATACTTCTCGATTTCGGTATTAATATTTAATATATAATAGAATACTTCCTCCTTCTACTTTATCCGATATATTCTCTTCGGTATTTATTTATATATCCCGATAAAGTAGAGGGGCTTATATAAAATAATTATAATCGTATAAATTAGATTTAAACCTACGCTTATTTAACGTATAAATTTAATTAAAATATTAAGTTTATTCTTCTCTAGTAATATATTATTATTATTAATCTTATATATAAATACGTATTTAAGCGCGTCCCTCTTCTTATTAATCTTAAAGAATATTCGTATTTTAAATTTAATCTCCTCTCGGACGTATTATAATAAAAAAATATTAATATAAAAGGGTTAGTTAAAAAAAAAGGTTAAATTTAATAAATTAAAAAAAACGAGTTTAGGTTTTTTTATATCGGAGATTTTAAAGAAAAAAAGGATTTACCCGTTTTATTATTAAAATTATCTCGGTAAATAAAGATATAATTAATATATTTACCCCTTTATATTTTTTAAAAAGAAAGGCGATAATTTTAAATTTAAAGGATATTTTTTTAAATATTATATAGTCCCTACCTAGGATATAATCTTCTAGTATCCGATTATTATTTTTATTTATATACCGGTTCTCGATCTCTTTATTAATTTACTTTTAATTATATATAATTAAAAAGACGGAGAGATAAAATAAATAGTTATATAAACGGAGGAGCCGTATTATTATAAATACCTAGTTAATATTAATATTAGTCGGGCGGTCGGGACGATTCCGTATAAATATAATATTATATTAATTATCGTCCTAATAAGTTTATTATTTTATCAATTTCTTTATTATTAAAACTTTCTAACGGGCGACGAGGGTTATATAATATTCTTTATAATTATAAAGAAAACTAGTTCTAAAAATACTTCAGTAGAGCTTTTTAAACTCGATAAAATCATAATCTTTTTAATTACTCTTCTTATACCGCCGTATTAAGAATTTAAGAAATAAATTCCCGAATATATTTATTATATTATCGAATTCTTATAATCGATTATTTAAGCCTTAATATTTAATAAGAATATTAATAAGAATCTTTAGGCCGGCTAGTTTAAAGAGGTAATATTTATATTTAAAATTATTCTAGGAAATATTATATATAATATTTATTAAGGCTATAATATCTAGTAGATTAAAGTTAATAATTATTCCGGATATAGTTATAAGCTAGAAGCGATATTTAGAGCGAGTCTTTTTTATTATTTAAAGAGGATTTTATGAACCTTTACCTAGATTCTTTACCCTATTATATTTATTTATAATCGCGAACCCGTATTAAAAACGGTAGATAATTTCCTTTTTAATTACTTTTTTTCTATTCTTTATAAAAGAGTATTTATATACTTTATTAAAGACTTTACTAGCGGTTAACTATAATTATTATAAAGTAAATATAAATATAAAAGTATTTACTTCGCTCGGGAGATTATATTATACGGCGTTAATAGATTTAATACTTTTTAGTAATTTTACGTCGGAGTTATTTAAATTATATACCGTTTATAATTCTTTCTTTATTTATACGTTTATTTAATAACTAAAGTCGGCGTTATAATAAATAATTATAAATCGTATCTTTAAGGCCTTAAAGTCGATTACCGATTATATTTTAATACTTTAAATATTAAGATTAACCGGCGGGATAAAGAATAATATAAATTTATTAATTAACTTAATATAAAAAGCTTCCGAGTCTAGTTAATATAGATATTTATAGAATTATCGATTCGTAGGATATTTAGAGCCCGTAGGAGTATTTTCGCGGTAGTATTAAGACTTTATTAATTACTCCTTCTATTTTTATTAAATCTTTATTTATTTTTAATATAATTAAAAATAAAATACCGCGGAACTTATAACTTTAAAGGTTTATAAATAAATAAAGTTAATCGCGAAATTTAAAAGATATATTAAAAGGCTTTATTTTATTTAAATTTATTTTATCTCCGATAATAATATTAAATTATCCGAAGTCGCTTTTATAAAATAATATAACTATAAATATATAAAGTTACTACTAGTAATAGATTAATTTTAATATTCTAGGAATCGTTATTTTATTATTACTATAAGAATTATTAAAATAAGCGATTTTCGCGAATATAATAACACGTTCTTATATCTTATCGTAAATATATTTATATAGATAGTTATTACTAATTTTTTTAAAGTTAAGAGGAAGGTAGTTAATAAATGTAATATTATTAAAAAAGATATCGATTAATTATTATATTATAATTAACTCTATTTTCTCTTCTTTATCCGCGTTATTATTTTTATTATTATTAATAATTAATTCCGAGGATTCTTTAATTAAGAATTTATCCTTTTAATATAATTACTCGGAGGACTCCTTTAAAGATTTAAATGATTTATAAAGTTTTTTAATTAACGATTTCTTTAAAGTTTATTTCGGCGGTAATAATAATAAATAATCTTTATTATTATTAAGGCCTAAAAGTTTCGTTAGGCGCTTTTATTTTTTTATTATTAGTAAAAGAATTAAATCCTCGTTAGAGGTACTAGGAGAATAGGTATATTTCGAAATTATAAAGAAAAGAAGTTAATCTCGAAATAAAGAAAACGGGAATTAATAAATAAATACGAATATACTTTTAATATTAATTTCTATAGTAACTCGTCTTTTTCGGGCTCTCTCCGGCGCGATAATAAATTTTTATTTATAATATATTAAATATTTAGAAGAGGCTAGAACGGAGGAGGAAAGAAATAAATTTAAAATCTTAATAAAAATAAATTTATCTTTTAAATTAAATTAAATATTAAAGGATAAAGAATATAACTAACTAAAGTTATTATTTATAATAACTTTAATTTTTATCGAGTTTATACCTCTATCTAGGAAATATTAAATAGTATTTTATAAATTATTATTTTTTAAAATACTAGTATAATACCCCTCTATAATATAATATATAAGGTAATCGAAACTTAAATTTATTATTAAATCGCGAGATATTAGATAATTTTAGAGTAATAAAAATTATAAATAAATTATATTAAATTCTTTAAATAATAGATATAAGGAGATTTTAAAAAACCGGGTTTTATATACGAACTTCTTTAATATATATTAGTTTAATATATAATCGATCTCGAAACCTTTAAACGAGCGAAGTAGAAGAGGATTAAAAGTAATTCTCGGTTTTTATTTAATACGAAGATTACTCGAACTAGTTATTATTATTATTTAACTTTAAAAATCCGGAGGCGGTACGTTATTAAGTTTATATTTAATTTTTAACGATTTATTAAAGTTTCCCTAATAAATAATAATATTAATATATATTTTTTCGCCGAAATCTATATAGCCTTAAACTTAGATTTAATTATTAAATTTAATTATTAAATATTAACCCTACCGGACTCTTTTATCTTTAAACGCGATTTTAAGGTTCGTTTAATCCTTAAATATATTATTTATAAAGTAATACCACTTTATAAACTCTTTAACTTATTAAAATATAACGATAATAATATAATTATAAGTCGGCGTATATACCCCTTTTATATATATAAAAGTCTAGTTATCTTTAAATAACTTTCCGTTATAGTTAAATAATAAAAGGGGTTACTATAATACTATAGTAATAATAAATAAATAAATTTAATAATAATTATATAGTTAGAAGGGTATAATAATATATATAATAATTATAATCGCTAATTCTAGTAAAGTATAATAGATTATATAATAAATATACCTAGATTTAGGTTTAAATCTAGTTAAGACCTACGAGTTAAAAACTTAAACGCTAGTTTTTACGGGTATAATTCCTAAGATTTCGTCTTTTAATATAAGGTTACGCGGATATTAAATTATCCGAGGTTTACCCAGTATATTTAAGACTCTACTTTAAGAAATAATATTTATATATTATTTAATAAAAAAGAAGTAAAAGAGTATTAGAAGAGATCGATATTAGATAATATAATATTTATATAATAAGGCCTTTAATCCAGTCGAGTTTTAAGAGATTTATATACTTTCGTATTATTAAATCTACGAATATCGTTTTTAATAAGTTAAATTCCGTGAAAATTATATTAAAATAAATATTTCGAATATTAATATTTTATACCGTTTATAATTTTACGTTAAAATCCTTAATTTATTTAATTACTGTTTTTAACATCGGTTATATATATTTCCCTAACCCTTTCTACCCGTAGAACGAATATTATTTATATTAAAACTATTAAAATTTTATATAAATTTATTATAATAAAATCTTTCGGTACCGTTTATTTAAGTTAAATAATTTTATTATAATATATATCGAGTTTGTAACCCGAATATTATCGCTAGTATAATTATCTTAATTAAATAAGAGTTAATATTATAGACCTACTGGGTAAAAGACGTTAATATTTATAAAAATTAATTTTAATATTAATTTCTTATTTAGGTAATTTAGGGTTAAGGTTTATTTAAATCTAGTCTAGATCTAGTCTAGATTTAACCTAAATTTAAATAAATCTTAATAATTTAACTTAAACGCGTCCGAGTTTAAAATAATAACTTTATTTATAGATTTATAAAATTATATTCCGGATAAATATTCTTTTTTTAAACTTTCTATTTCTAATATTAAATAACGCGAAGTACGTAATAAAACGATTATAATATAATTAATATAATTTTTTTAAGCGAAGAATTACTTAGGTTTATTATAATATTTAAATATATATAAAGGGCCTTAATTTAAACGTAGGAATTAATAAATATCTTTAGCCCTATTAAAGATTAAACGGGCTTTATATTCGTTTAATATAAAATCTCTTAACTCTAGGAACTACCCGCGTTTAACGGTAATAAATTAAATATAGATTAATTAATAGAATTCTATACTATTTATTATAATATAAATAAACCGCCTCTTAAATATCTAGGGATTAATAAAAATAATAATAAAAATATTACTATTTAGGAGTTTATATAAATATATTAATAATTTATCTAGGCCTTTATCTACTTCGATAAATATATTAAAACCGGTTATAATACTTTCCTCCGCGATTATACCGTTTATCTCTTTTAAAAACCTTTTATCTATATTTAATTCCCTCTATATAAAATTTTTTTACCGACTTTATAGGGCGAGACGCCGGTATTATTATAATAATATATATCTACAAAAGTGTAGAGCAGGCTCTGAGCGCTATGAGCGCACATAAGCCGGTTGAGCTGGGTTGAGCGGGGTGATACTATGTCCTGACTCTCGAGCGCTATTAGCGGCCGTGAGAATCTAACGCGCTCCTGAGAATGTTTTTGGCTCGTGAGAATCCCTAAATTTAGAATGCGCCACCAACATGGCCCCCATGCATGGCCCCATTCATGGCCATGGCCCTATTCCATTCATGGCCAAGGCTCTGTCGCTGGCGCACCATATAACTACACCTGGCAAAACGTCGCCATATATCCGGTGTCGTACAGCCCGGGCGTTACCCCCGCGTAGATTTCGCGCGAATCGATTGAATCCGGGAATCAAAAGTTACTGGCGTTGGGGGTGGTTCCGGGGGGTCGCTGCCGTCGATAGGGGCGATCATAGAACATCATATATACGCATATGTATAGGCCATAAATGGGGGTATGCGCGCATCTATGGGGGCAAGAATGGCCATATATGCGCGTATCTATGGGCCATGAATGCGCATATCTATGGGAGCAGCAATGGCCATGAATGCGCATATCTATAGGCCATGTATGCGCGTATCTATGGCAGCAGCAATGGCCATGAATGCGCATATCTATGGCAGCAGTACTGGCCATGTATGCGCATATCTATGGGCCATGTATGCGCGCATCTATGGGGGCAGCAGTAATGGCCATGTAAACAAATAATCCTGAGCGGCCCTGAGCGGCCCTGAGAATATTAAGCCGGTATTAATAATGCTAAGCCGGTACTGAGAATATTAACCCGGTATTAAGCGGCTTTGAGAATCCTAAACAGCCCTGAGCGCTCCGAGCAAATCAGGATTCTCAGAGTCGCTTACACTTTTGTAGATGTATATAAAACTAGATCGCGCGTAATATTAAAAATATCGACGAAATACTTTATAATTAATAGTAGTAAAAGATATATACTACCCGTTCGGTAATAAAGTTAATTAAATTATTATTTATTTATTTTCCGAATATTATATAATTAAAACGAGTATTAACGTATATTTTAAATCTATAGAAATTAAAGTAAATTAAAAAGAAGAGGTAATTTTCCGTAATATAAAATAATATCGGTAATTAATAGAATATAATATTTAGTAGGGTATATATAATAATAGTTAGATAATCGATAATCTCCGCGTACCTAGCGAGATTAATTATTTTAATAATTTATATTTTAAATTATATTACCGTAATATTATTAAAATTATCCGTTTTTTCCTCGGCTATAAACCGTTTAAAAATAATCTAGTATATATACTTATAAAGATTACGAACGATAGTAATAATAGGGTAGTTAATAAAATATATATTAATATTTAATAGTAGGAAATATAACTATAGATCCCTATTAGAGGTATTATTATCCCTTTGATACTATCGTCCGACGAGATAATAATAATTTAATATTATAATAACCTTTCCCTTTAATTAATATATATAATTATCGGGAATTTTAATTATACGACGCGTAAAGTTTAAAAGCGACTTAACCTAGTTCTTTTAAATTTAATCCTTTATATTAAAAACGAAAAGGAATTTAGTAACTATATATAATTAAATATCTACTATCTCGCGCTAGGGTATATACTTTAATATATATATAATTATTATTATCTATTTAAATAATATATTAAAGTAATTAAAATAATTAAAGACCTAGTAATATAAAGGATCGATATTATATACGCGGATAATTAACCCCGAAGATACTATCTAATAATTATATTATTTATAATTAATTATTTAAAGTAAGTTTTAATAATAAAAGTAAAATAAAATTATTAATATTTAATATATTTAGTCCCGTTTAATAAACGAGGGGAGTTAACTAGGACGTAAAAGCCGCGGACCTACGAATATATATATTAAAAAATAAAGATATAAAGGAGAGATCCCGACCTCGTTAAAGATTTAATAATTATTTATAATATTAAAAACTTCGCCTAACGTTATTATCTAGTTAATATTTATATTATCTTTATTATTGATATATTATATTAACTTCTAAAAGGAATTATTATAAAATTAAATCAATTAAAATTAAGATTTAATTAAAGACTACGTAGTTTTTATAATTATTAAATAAAAGGGGTAACTAGGCCGAAGAAATCTTTAAAGTAATTAATAATAAAGATTAAATTAAATTACCGTTTTTATTAAATATTAGATTTTATAAGGTTAAAATTATTTAAAAACTTTAATAAAATAAAATAATAAAGTAGTAACGAATAGAAAATAATATTATAATAATTAATAACCGTCGTTACCCCTTTATTTATTAAGCGCGTATTAATTACCCTATATTACGCGCGGGCTATATTTAACTTTATTATATTTATTTAATATATATTTTATAACGGCGATACTTTATAATATATATAATACGCGCTCTACTATATTTATAAATTAAAGATAATTTTCCGTAAATACCGGCCGAGTAATATTTCGGACCTAGATTTAAAAGACCCTACCGATCGGTATTTTAATATATTAAAATTATACGCGATAACGTATTAATAAAAGTATTTAAAATTTCGATATTTATTATAAAGAGGCGGTTTATAAATTTCTCCTTAAAGAACCCTTTTTACGGATAAATAAAACTAATAAATTCGAGACGTAATTACTATAGTATAATATTATATACTATAATATAAGGGCTATATAGGAAGTTATAGTAATATTTTCCACTAAACCTACCGTTATTCCTAATAATAAAATAAAATAATAGAATACCCGGTTATATCGAGAGAAATTAAATTTAAATAAATATATATTTATTCTGAATAAGGATACGCCGTTATACTACGGTATATAAATACTAGATACTAATTATTATTACCCAGTAATTACGGTAGCGAGGGTTTTTTATTTTAATATTAAAGATCTTATCGACGTTATAACGGTATTCGTATAAGAGAGTCGTAAGAAATAAAATAAAAATCCGGGCTTTATTAAAAATTAACGGAGATAAAAAACGAATCTTAATTAGGCGGGAGATATATATATTTTTATATTATCAAGGAACGGGATTAGTATCTAGATATTTATTAAACTAACGGCTAGGTTTATTAAACCCTAGCCTAGTTATAATATAGGAGTAAACTAAGATAAAAGATAAAGGATAAAAGCTAGGGTAAGACTAGTTATTATCTAAATAAAAACTAGCGTATAGAGTACTTATTTATTTCTTATCCCGACTATATTAGGATAGAAATAAGGAAACTAGCTTAGATCTAAATTAGATCTAAAATAAATTAAGTTAGGTTAAAATAATTTAAACCTAAATTAGATTTAAAGTAGGTAAAATTATATTATAATAATAACCCCCTCTTTAAGGTCGAGCTCCTATAAGATAAATAAACGATTAATTCGATTAATTAGATTTCATAATCTTAAATCTTATTTGGGGTTACGAAATAATTAAGATAAAAGCGCGTCGGAGTATTCGAGTTATCGATAGTAATAGATAAGGGACAGGACGGGGAATAGGCGGCGGTATACGGATAAAACTAAGCGTTAACGTTATTATCTATAAAAGATAACGGCGGGGCTAGGCTATAAGGTACTATTTATTTATATAATAATACGAAGTATCGGTCGAAGCCGATACGGAACGATAACCGAGGGGATAATAATAAATAGGGAATAGATTATAATATAAACGGGGGTTAACTTCTTAAAAATCGGATTAAAATAAAGATAGTAGAGGTTCCTTATATTAATATCTTTAAATAATATATAATAATTCGTAGAGGCTAGCGGCGCTAGGATTCGAGATATAATATTTATTAATAAACTATTAATAATGGGTAAGGTATTAGAAGGGTTTTTATATAACGACGTAACCTTTTTAATTAACGTAGTACTTTAATAAAAGTAGATTATAACGGCGATTGTACTTAGAATTCAAGATACCGTTAACGTACTATTTACGTTAATTATCTTCGGTAGTTATAAGTTCTCGGATAGGCTAGACTTATCTAGGTAGAGAGTTATTAATTATTAATTATAATAAACTAGCGTAAAAGACGGGGTAAATTTTTATAGAATATAAAAAATCTAGCTAGACTATAAAAGGATTATTAAAAACCTTAAAGACTCGGAAGAGGCCGATATTATAATCGTCGAGTTTAATTAAAGAGTGTATAATATTCAGATTCTTAGTATTTAATTATATTTAATCGTTTATTAAATATATTGGATATAGGCGCCTTCGTTAGTTAACCGAGGATTTAAAGATAATTTAAACGATAAATATCTTATCGCGGAGGTAGTTATTTAAGGCTTTTATTTATATTATAAATTTATCGGTAATAATTAAATAGGTACGGGCTTAAGTAGTAAAATCTTAGGGTAAAGATTCGATAGACTCGAAACTAATATATAAATATTAATTATAGTTAGTTAAGAAAGGCGAGGCTAGAGTATTAAAAGAATTAATATTATTATTAGAAAACTCCGCTCTAAGGAGCTATTTCACCTAATTATTCTATATATAATTAACGTATATACGGAGGTAATATTTTATTATAATATTAAACCGCTCGGTTTAATTATCCGTCTAAGGATAGTACCCGGTAGATATATATTAATTAATTTTAAAATATTTATATAAGGCCTCCTAGAACTCCGATATAAATTAAGATCCTCGATCTAAAATAAAGATATCTAGTAATTTATAGAACTTTTATATATTCTAATAAAAAGCGTCGTAGGCTTCGTCTACTTTTATCGATATAATTAATACTAGGTACCGTATCTTAATTAAACGGTCTACGAAAATTAGGATATATTAATAAATAATTCCTATAAAGGTATAAAACGGTAGGGGACCTATATAATCTATCGAGACGTCTTTCTAATATTATTACGGGGGCAGTAATAAACGTAGTTATCTTTAAATATACTAGCGGGAAGGTTTAGTTCTTCGGTATATATAATAATTCCTAACGAATCGCTAGATAGTAGTATAGACGTTAGGTTATTAATAGGCCCGATTAATTAATTCGTAATATTTAATATAACCTAAATAATTACCCGCGATATTATTATAGGCTAGCTAGATTAGACGAAGGCGTAGTTTATTAAAATTCGGAATATATTTCTTTCCTCGGAAGTAGAGAACTTTATCCTTATCTTCGTATTCAGCGAGGAGAATTCCGTTATAATAACGCGTTCTAGAATATAATATTTCTAGGACTCTAAAGGCGAATTAATCGACTTAACTAATTATATCTTATAATTAATAAATCGGGGTATCGTATAAGTCTTTATTTAAATTAATAAACTGGTTTTTATTTAGTTTAAGCTCGTAGGATATAAATAAGATTTAAAATTCTAAATCAATATTTATATCGAGATTTATCGGGGTTATATAAATTAATATAAAATATAACTAAAAAAGCTAGACGAGAATCTCTAAATTTATTATCGATATAATTAAAGTAACTGGGACTAAGGCTAGAGTTATTATATTTAGCGATATATTATAAATATAATCCTTAAGGACTTCTAGGGCTAGGTTTTTTCTTTTTAATATAGTTTAGTATTAATATTAATATCTAGGGTCTAATTTATCCCCCTCTTTAAGGAAGTCTCCTAGCCGATATATTAATATATTAAATTTACTACCTTCTTTACCGGGCCGGTAGGTAATTTTATAATTAAAACGGGATAAGAATTTACTTTATCTCGCTTAACGGCGAGATAATACTTTAGATAAAGTAAAATATTTAAGAATTTTATAATTAAATATTACCTCGATAAAGAGAGTAGATCCCTTTAATTTAAGATATTATTCCTCGAATACACGGACGATTATTATAAACTCTTTATTATAGATTTTATAATTATACTCGGTAGGGTTATATTTCTTTAAAAAGGAAATAATAAAACGAAGGACGTTTTAATCGTCGTACTAGGATAAAACCCCCTTAGATATATACTTAAACGTATTTATTTCTACTATAATCTTACGGTCGGGGTCGAAATAGACTAGGATAGTATTAAAGGTAAAAACTTTCTTTAAAGTATTAAAAATTATTTAATATCGAGTATTTTACTCGAAGATAGTACCTTTTTTAATTAAGGCTATAAATAATATAACGAGTTTATTAAACCTATAAATAAAGCGCCGATAAAAGTTAACGAACTTTAGGAAACTTTAAATATCCTTAATATTAATTAATTATAATTAATTTAAAATCGTATCGATTTTCTTTAAATTTATTTTAATCCCTTAAATAATAATAATTAATTTTAGATACGTAACTTCCTTAACGTAGAAATCGTATTTAATAATATTTATTTAAAGCCCCGCCTCGCGGAGTTTTTAGAGGATACGTTTAACGTAGATTTTATACTCTTCCTCAATATCGTTATAAATTAAAATATCGTCGAGATATACGGTATAGGTCTTATCGAGAAATTTACGAAAAATATCATTAATATAGTACTAGAACGAGATAAGGTTATTATATAATTTAAATAATATAATAAGGTATTCGAATAAACCGAATCGGGTACGGAATATAATAAATTTTTCGTCGCCCTCCCTAACGCGGTGGCGATTAAAAATAAATATAATATTTAATTTAGAAAATACCTTAATACGATTTAATCGATTTAAGGTTTCTAATATTAAGGGTAAAAAATACTTATTCTTTACGGTAATAATATTTAACCCTCGGTAATTAATATAGAAATATAGGCCTCCGTTAAATTTCTTTACGAATAAAATAAAGGACGCGGTATAAAACCGACTAACTCGAATAAAATCTTTATTAAGATTTTTATCTAGGTAACGGCGGAGCTTTAAGATCTCGTTATAGTTTATATCGTATAAATTAGATAACGGAGGTTATAACCCTTCTTTAAGCTTAATAATATAATTATATAACTAATATAAAGATAAAGTATTAACGTCTTTTTTTAAAAAAATATCTAAGAATTTATAATACTATATAAATAAAATCGTAGTTAGGTTAATATTTTTATTATCTCGGTAAACTTAAAGCTCTTCTTAAATAACGGCGGAGGCGAGGTAAAACTCTTTATTTATTTTAAATATAACTCGGTTCTAGGCTTAATTATAAATATTTAATTTAAGATTTTAACTAAGGCGGGGCTTAGGTTTATAATATCTAGATTCTTAACGAGGCTAGGTATTTAGGGTCGAGATTTCTTCTAGAATACCTAAAAATTAATCGATTTTTATAAATAATAAATTAAATATAGTTTACTCGTTAGGCCTAACGAGCCGGGTAAATAATCGAGATTTTATCTCGTATATATTAAGAGTAGCTAGGTACTAGGTTCGTTATTCTTAATACTAAGACTTAAAACGAAGCGAGGCTAGGTTACGATATTTAATTTTAGGTATCTTTCTTTATTTAATAATAATAACGATATAACTATACTCGTTATTATAACTAGTTTTTATAAAAATAAATAACTAGGACTAAGGCGGGGGAGACTCCTTTTAAATCTATATTTATTATTAATAAACCTAAAATTAAGGTAACTCCTTTTAAGTTTTAAATTATTTTATATAAATATTAAATTAAGTTAGGGACTAGGTTTACTTCTAATAAATTTAGGACTAAATTAACTTTTCTTAAATCGAGGTTTACTTCTTATAAATTTAAGACTAAGTATATTATTAATAAATTTAGGACTAAATTAATTTTTCTTAAATTAAAGTTTACTTTTTATAAACTTAAAATTAGATATATTATTAATAAACCTAAAGCTAGAGTAACTTCTCTCGAGTCGGAATTAATTATTTAATAATAATATTATCGTCTATAAATAATAACGGCTCTTTATATACTAGCGACTCCTTTTAAATCGTAGTTTACTTTATACGGGTATCGAATAAAACTAAAAATTAGAATTCTTAGGTTTAAAAGCTTTTTTAAGGTATAAAAAAGAGTTTATTTTCCGCGAAGACTTTTACGAGATTTAAGGTATAATTTCTTAAATAAAAATATAAGGCGAAGGTTAAGGAATTATTTAAGAAATTAGTAGTAGTTTTATAATAATAGAGGTATAATAGGCCGATTATAACAGGGTATTAATTAAGTTTAATAACGAAAAAGACTATTCGTTCTTAATAATTATAGATATTCAAAATCGTTTCTACGATATAAATAATATATTTTATAACGGTAGGTACGCTATTAAAGAGTCGGATAATACGAGGATAACGAAAAAAGCGAAGGGGTAGATATTAAATATATATAAAATTATAATCGATAAAAAGGTAGCCGGATATATTAATATTAATTAAGGCTTTAATTCAAATTCGGGATTAGTTATTCCGTAGTTAATAAGAAATAATTATATATTTATTATAAAAAGTAGGGTCGGTTTTAAAAAGTTATATAATAAACTTAAACGAAAATTTAATTATTAACGAAGGTAAATTAAACGATATAATCGATAAATAAAAAGGTATATATAGGGTTCTAGGTACCTATAATCTTAATATACGACTTTATACTAGGATTATTCTTTTCCCGTATTTAAAGTAACTCCTCTTATAACGCTTTCGTCGTCGTCGATAATAATTATAATACTAGATCGGAGACTAGCTAGCTTGGTTAAATAGGCTTTTATATTATACCTAGGCGATTTATAATAAAAATAAAATCTTTACTTCTCGTAGATAATTTTAATAACTAGGGTTCTCGTTAATTTATCTTTAATAATAGTTTAAGTAGAATTAAGGTTTATTAACTCCTTAAATAAAAGGGTTAAAGTTACGATAACGAGGATAGAAGTACTCGTTATATTAAAGCGGGTTATAAGAGTAGAAGTTAGTAGAGGTATAATAAACCTCCTCGAGGTTTATTTTAATCTAATAAAAGTAGTACTCTAACGAGGTAGATAGTACTTAATTTATTAGAGTTCTTAATCGATTTCGGAGTATATACGGACGTATTTATTAAAGGTATATAACCGTTAGTTATTAACTTTCCTCTAGGAGATAAAGGCCTATTAGGTAGTATAATTAATATTATATTTTATAGTATTAATTAAGAATTTATTTTTTATTCGAGAACGTTCCTTCTTTTAAATAACGAGGTTAAAATACTCGTTAAAAGATATAAAGCCTTATTTAAATTCTTAAATATAATTCCGAGTATCCTTTTATTTAAACGGGTTATTATATATTTCTTATAACTTCTTTCATTAATCGGTAAAACTAGTTAAAGTATAAAGACCCTCTTTTCGGTAACGGTTTATTAAGTTAAAGGCCTTTTTACCGATAGTTAATTTAAGCTCTATATAAACGATTTTATCGCTATTAATAGGGTAGCGGTTATAATTAATATATATCCACTATATTAACGTCTACTTTTAAATATCTAATTTATCTTAGTTCTTTTTATATTCCGAGATATTTAGGAGCTTTTCGGATCTAGGAGGCGTTCGAGATCGGGAGGGAGTAAATTATTAGGTATTTAAAAAAGAAAACGAGCGTAGGCCTATAATAATAATATTATTAAAGGTATTCTTATCGAATACCTAGGGCGGGGGCTAAGGTATAATTTAGGTCATAATAAATACAGCCTAGGTTATTATTTAAACGATAGTATAAATTAAGGATTACGTATTTAACGTAAAAAAAGGAGGAGGTATAAATAAAAATAAAGTATCGAATAAAGAATTACTCTCGACCTAAATATATAAATAATCGAAGGTATTTAAGAAGCTAGTAGGGTTATTCTAAACTTCGGCGAGGAACTATTATACGCGGTCTTCGGGGTTAAGGGGTTAATCCCTTATAATAATTATTTTAGTATTAAGAAATACTAGCTAGGTAATTAATCTTTTATAATATTAAAAAACGGGATTAATATCTAGATATTTATTAAATTAACGACTAGGTTTATTAAACCCTAGCCTAGTTATAATATAGGAGTAGGCCAAGATAAAAGATAAAGGACGAAAGTTAAAGTAGGGCCAGTTATTATTTAAATAAGAGCTAGTGTACGGAGTATTTATTTATTTCCTATCCCGACTATATTAAAATAGAAATAAGGAAACTAATTTAAACCTAAATTAAATCTAAGATAAGTTAGGCTAGGTTAAAATAACTTAGACCTAAGTTGGATCTAAAGTAGGTAAGGCTATACTATAATATATATATCGATTATTAATATATTAAATTCGTAATAATAAAGAGAGCCGGAATTTAAAGTAATTTATAAAAAAATTAGTTTATTATACCCCTAACTTTCGTTCTACTAGTAAATCTCGTAATAATTATATTTAAATTAATAACGAAGTGATTCGTTTATAAAGTTAAAGCGAGACCGAGTAAAAGACTCTTTATATAATAATCGGCCGGCTCGAGTTAATTATTAATATTTATAATTATAAACGACTAAACGATAAAGGTAAATATAAGGTATATATTAACGCGTTAATTACTTTATATCGATTAAAGAATAACGGGAGAGTCGACGATATATATAGGATATTCGAAATAAAGTATATTTTAACTAGTAGAATAAAAAGACCCCGAGAACTATATAACTATCGCCTCTTCGAAATATATAATATTATCTAGAGTATATATATAGTACTTATTAAACGGGAGAAATACTATTACGTAAATAATTTTATCGACTAGGATTAATATAATATTATTTATAATCCTAACTTTATAACGAAAGATATTAGGGTAATAAATTAATTTATAAAATAAATATAATAACTATATATTTATAAAAAATCACCGTTTATAATAATATATTTATTATATCGCTTAATAATACGTATACCCCGGGCTCTTACTTAATAATAATATTATAACCGTATAACGGTTAATAATAATAACGAGAGTAACGGGTATAGTATAGAGATAAATTATAATTAAAGTATAAACTCTATTAATAATAATTAATAGGAAGAGAATTAGAGATTCTAAACTAGGTAAGAGATTTATTAAATAGAAATTCTCGAGATACTACTTTTATAGAATTAAATAAAAAAAGGAGTAGACTCTTAAATTAACCCTTATTATTTAATACTCCTTCGGTATATATTTCGCTAGTAGAAATAAAAATATTTAGTTTATAAATAAAGATATTATAATTTATCTTTTATAGGATCTATCTCGGTCTACCCTTTATTAAATTTATTTTAATAAACGACCGCCGTTTTTAATTATATTTATAATACCTTTATACTCTTATAATTTATAATATTATATAACCCGAATTCGGTATTCGGATTAATTTTAGTTTAGATCTAGGCTAGATCTAGTTTAAACCTAACCTAAATCTAGGCTAAAGTTAATCCGATATATATTTATTTATTATTATCGCGTATATAATTCTACCCTTTTTTCTATATATTAAAATAAACTTATTTTATATCTCGATTAATTAATATACTTTATATTACCGAATAATATTTAAATCTATATATATACGATTTAATAGTATATTAAACGGTAAAATTAAATTAAATTATACCTCCTATATATCGTAATACGGCCTTAACTAGTTAAAGAATTTATAATAATAACTCCTTTAATAAAATTAAAGGCTAATTTTAATAATAAATTATATTAATATTCCTAAAGTAAATCTCGGCTATAAATAATTTATTTATTCCGATATACGAGTAATAGTATATATTAGGAATACGTTAATTATAAATCCTTCTAATATATATTAATTAATATTAATTATTAATAAAGACGAAGAAAGTATATATAGAGGTAAGGAGGTCGATACCGAGGCCGACGATAATAATATTAAGCTTTTTACCCCGAAGCGACGAAAAACGGACGATATATCTCGGTTAAACGGATTAGGTAGGGCCACGCTATATATATATATATATATTTTATATAGGAGTTAATAATATAATTAACCTTTTTATAATCTTTATCGTTTATTAACCGTTATATATCCTCGTCCTCGTCCTACCCTAACTCTTATATATATAGATTAAGAGATATAAAGTCTTTTAATAACGCGTTATATAAACTTTTAACGAAACGTTACCGTAATTATAACGCGTTATATTTAAGAAACGAGTCGTTATTATTATAAACGGGCGTAGGACGTCGTATTAAATCGGCGTTATATATTTAAAGTTATAAGGCCGTTCTTTAATATATAAAATAAATAATATTAATAACCCTCGTTACGGGATATAAGGACTCGGGATATAATTTATAAATAAACTCTAATAAAAAAAACGAAGTTAACGCTTTAATTTAGGAACTTTAACGGAATATTATTAATAAATATAATAAGGCCCTCGGGCTAAAGAATAAGATAATAAAGAAAACTTTAAATTTAACGGAGGCCTAAAAGGTATTAATTTACCGCGTTTAAACTAAAGATATATTAATTAAAATTAATTACTCGATTATATCGGTAATTACCGCGCCTTAATAATAATAAGGGTTCGATAAATTATAATAATATACTATATCTTTTCTATAATAAGACGAAGTATTAAAAAGATAATTACTATTAAAATAAAGAATAGAAAATAAATATATAATTATAATAATAATATAAGTCTTAATATTTCCTTATTAAGATTTAATATTAATTATTAATAAATCTAAATTATTTTACCGTTTTTTTAGAGATTTAGTAGTAAAAGTTATAATTTTATTATTCTTTTAATCGGACCTAGGTTGACTAGGAACTCGTAATAATATTAAATATATATTTAGGCCCTTAACGGGAATTATAATAATTATAGTTTATATTATAATTTATTATATTATCAAAGAATATAAAATAAGGAAGTAGATACGGATTAAATTCGAAGGCGAATATATTAAAAGTAAATTAAACTCGACCCTTTTCTTTATATTTCTTAATATTAATAAGAAATAATATAAAATTATAAATTTAAATAAAGGAGACGTAGGAGGAATAACTATTTATATAATAAAGTATAATAATAAAGACCTTATTAGGTAGGATTAACTAAGAAATAAAAAGAGAAGAGATACCGGTAAATAATATAAACGATTTCGTCTATAGATAAAAAGATAGAATCGATAATTTAATCGGTTATAAAGATTTTCGTATTATATTTAATTATCTCTTAATTATTAATAAGACTACTATAAATTCGCCGGCTCCTCGATAATATAATATATAAAAGGACGAGATAAATATTATAAAAAAAAAATATATAAAAGAAAAGAGTACTAGTAAATCTCGGAAAAATAAATTATTTATTTTTATAAGGGTAAATATTTCTTTTATTCTAATAAAGTTAAATTAATAAACGAGGTATTAATAAGAACTTTAATTTATTAAATAATATTTAATAAAGTATAAAAGGAGGTAGAATCTTTTATAATCTATTATTATTCCTCGAATATTAATATAATTATCTAGGCGGATATTTAAATAGCTTCGTTTAATAAATTAATAAAAAACTAGGGTAATAATATACGAAGCGTAGAGAGCCTTATAAATGGCGAAATAATATAGTATTATAATACTATACTTATTATATATATATATTAATACTATATATTAAATAGTAAATACCGGTCTTTATTATATAAAAACTTAAAGATATTAAACTTAATAAATAAATTAATTACTTTAATATTAATAAGGATCCTACCGAGCCTATATTATATATATTTAAATCTTTTATTATATACGAAGGCTTCCGAAAAAAGTTAAAGTTTAAAAAGAAAGAAGAGAAAATAATATAATAAAAAGAACGGGGTTAAGATTATATAATAAACGATACACGTATATAAAATATAATACTCGAGATTATAAAGAAGGAGAGGTATATTATTTTAATATAAATTACCTAAATTAATAACCCGGACGATAAATAAAAGATAGATTATAAATATAATAAATTATTCTTATAACTAAAGATAATAACGGCCTAGATCTAGGTATAAATTAATTTACGAGAATAAATAATAGTGGTTTCTTAATAAATGAATTTTAGGATATCTATAACTCCCCTATAATATAACGAGTAGATAAAGTAGAATATATATTAATTAATTAATATATATATAAAGATCTAAATACGATAACGATATTAAAGGCGCTAGCGGTAATAATTATAATAATAATACTATTATTATTTAAAGTATAAATAATATATTTAAAGTACTATAGAATAATATTAAGGATTATCTATTTATTATTATTTACCCGTTAAGTATTAATTATACTAGAATTAATTATATAAGTGTATTTTAGGTACTAAATATACTAAAATTAATTATATAACTATATTTTAGTTATATAATATATTTAGAATACTCGATATAAATAGATACGTATTTCTAGTATTTTATATAATTTCGGTATAAAATACGTAAAAATCGGGGTTTCTTAAATTACCGATATAGGGTATCCTTAAACTAGAATATTATAATAATCGCGAATAATTTCTTTAAGATATTTTTTGGGAAGGTAGGTTTTTTTATTATACTCTAATAATTTAATTTATAATTATTAACTTTTTAATATTATAGTTAAAGTATCGTTTTCGTATTCTTTCTAAATATTATTAATAATTTCGGGAATAAAGATATATAACGTTATTACTAGTTATTATATTAGGACTAGCGATTTATTCTATTATTAAATAAAGACTAGTTATATTACTACGTTTTTATCCTCTATATAATCTTCTCGCCTATTAAATATATCGGCGCGACTACGCCGCGGAATAAAGAAGAGAAGGGATAAAATTAATCTTTATTCTCTTCCCCGGAGTAGGGAAGAGAATAAATAAAAAAGAAAAAGAAATATTAAGAGAAAATAAAGAAGGGAAGGGATTCTTTATTATTTTTTATCCCTACCCTCCTTATAAGGCTAATAATTATAACCGATTAACGCGCTCTTTTAACGCGTACTTTAATTATATTAATCTTTATCTTAATTTTAGGTTATACTAATTATTCTAATATATTCTTAATTCCTTTTACTAGATATATATTTACGATTTATTATAAAGAAAGTAGATATAATATATTAAGATTTTATTACATTAAATATTATAGAATATTAATATTTCCTTTATATACCCCCGTTAGATTTTTTAATAATCTAATATCCTTCGCCTAAATAATTATATATTTAATATATATAATAATAAGATTCGCTATTATAAGTTTTAAAAATTAGTATATTTAGTAATATAATAGGCTTAAAACTTACTAGAAAATAATATAATTATATAGTACTCCGTTATCTTTTATAGTATCTCTAGAGTAATTAATTATTATCGGAAATTATAGCCTAATTATATATCTTATATAATCTCTCGAACTAGATACTGAAATAGCGCTTTAGGAATAAGAAACTTAATAGTTTTTTAATAACGTCGAATTTAGCGAAGTATAAATACTAGTAATAAATTAATATATTAATTAAAATAAAACTAAATAAAAAGACGAAATATTTACGTCTTTAATTTATACGGTGTCGACGGGTTATAGGAATAACTTTTATTTTTTATCCCCGTTTCTTAACCTACCGTCGTAGGGTTTTCGTTACGACTAAGGCTTTTTAAATTATTAGAGAATATATATTAATACCTTTATTATTATCTTAAGTTAGGTTCTTACCCGATAATTAAACTAGATCTTTATTTATATTCTTTACTTTCTTTATATTAATAGATTAATATAATAATTACGAAAAATCTAGAATAAAAAGTAAGATATTTATAGTTTATAAATTTTTTTAGGGTCTAAAATTTCTTTTTTTTTAAAATTAGAATTTCTTAACCTTAAGGGCTATAAATAATAATAAATTAATATATTAATTACGATAAAATTAGGATATAAATTAAATATTTCTTACCTTAAGCTTTCGCTATTATTTTAATTAAGGTAATATATTAATATAATAATTAAAATAATATTAAGAGAAAGGGTTAAGAAAATTATTAATTAAAACTTTATTTTAGATTAAACCTACGGCCTTCTTTTTCTCCTTTATTTTTTTATCTTTACGAGCTTTTTAATTTATAAGTATTTTATCTTAAACGATTAAACGCGTAAACTTTCTTTTACCGGGTAATTTTAAATCTTCGAGCTTTAATTAATTAATCTATAATAAGGCTCTTAAATTATATTTAATACTAATTAATATCTCGGTAGAATCCGGCTCTTCTTATTTAATAACCGGCTCTTAATATTTAATTATATATTTAATCTCCGTAATAAAGTATTATTTATATAGTAGATTACGAGGTCTCCCTTTATAGTATAAATAAGATTAATTTAAATCTAAATAAAGAAGATAAAATAAATAATTAATAGACGGATTATATTAATATTAATAGTTATTATTATCTAAATTATATTTATTAAATATGGGCGGACTTATATATAGAGTTATATTTAGAGCCGTTATAATTAAAATAACTAATAACGGTTCACTTATATAATTATATATATTAATTCTAGGTTTTTCCGGATTATAATATATTATAGATTCTTTACTATATATAAACTCGTCGAATTCGAACTTATCTAGGGGAATATTTAAACGATATTATAATTTATAAAAATAATTAATACTTTTATCATAATCTTTATACTAGTAACCTTATTTATTTAATATCTTTATATATATTCACTTAAGAGTTACTAGATTCGATAGTTTATAAAGAAGGCGTTTTCTATATTTTATAGTTTTAATTAATACTATTTATCCTAGACTTTACCCTAGTAACTTTACTATAATATTATTTTATAATTAAGTAACTTCGGTTTAAATAAGTAGTAGAGGAGCTATTAACTATAATCTATATATAATATTAATACTATTTATCCTAATCTTTATCCTAGTAACTTTATTAAATTAAAATTAAATAATCTTTTAAAGGAAGACCTTACGTATAATAATAAAAAATATAACGATAATAAATATTACGATAACTAGGCGTTTTATTAATAAGTTCCCTAATTATATTTAATTTTACCTTACTTATAACGATAAAAGAATTTAGGGATATAGAGAAGAAAACGCCTATATAAGTCGTTAGAAATTAATTATACTAATCTATATACTAATAAATATACTACGTCTTATTTTCGATTAATTAAAGATTCCTAGAGTAGTATTATTAATATAATTTAAATATTAAAGTAAAGTTAAGGTATAAGGTAAATAAGATAATAAAATCTATAATACTAAAAGTATAAAGCGGTAGTGTGTTATATACGCCTGCGCCCCGCTAAAGGCGCTAGTATATTATATACGCCTACGCCCCGCTATCTTTATAATATTATTATTTATCGATACGGGGTTCTAGCCTTAATATCGCGGGGTTTTAATTTTTAATAATCCTATATCGAGTTAATATTCCCCCGTTTTATTAGAATCCTTAAAGATTAATTCTACTATTAAATCTAGGATTTAAGAACTACCTAATAATAAACCCCGTAATTATTTTACGTCTTTTATATTATTATTAAGCCGCTAGCTTTACGCTAGCGGCCTTAAATATTATAATTTTAATCTCTTAAACCTTTTTAAAGAAAAGGCCTATTATTATTATAATATCGGGTTTAACCTCGGGATATCTAGAAGAATTTAGCGACGATAATATTAATTAAGCCCCCTCCGACGACCCCGCCGTAAAGACGATAACGAATTTAAAGATATTATTACCCTCGAAGAGACTTTAAACGTATAGTTTAAAGTTATTAGGGAAGAAGACCGTCGCCTTAAATAATAATAAAAATTAAGAGTATTATAAGTTTAAAATTAAAGGTTATATAATCCTACTACTTTTATACTCGCTAGCGGAGTATTAATAGAATCTATTATTTATAATAAAGGTCCCTTAATTATTATACCTACCGGTAGAATAATAATAAATTTAATTACGCTTAATAAGGATATCCCTATTAAGGCGAAAATACTATACTTTAATAAAATACGTTTTTATAAAGGTACGAGCGAAGGTAAATATTTACATTAATTCCGCGACGTAAACGTTAAATTTTTAATTAATCTTAAGTATTTTACTATTAATTATTTAAGGATCGTATATTATATAAACTCGTTAAAAGGTAACCCTTTAACGTAGTAATATAAATATTATAATTTATATAATTTAGCTAGTATTACGTTCAGCTTTTTTAAGAAGTTTCTTTTTAATTTAATAACGGATTTAATTAATCGTTATCTCCTCGCCTACAAGAAGTAGGAGGAAACTAAATAATAGCCTTATTAAAAGATATTATTATTTAAGGCCTACCTTAAAGAAATAAAGACCTAGTTACCCCCGTTTTTAGAGGAGTATAAAGTAAATTTCTTTTTAATTAAATTTAAGCCTAAATTTAAAAATAAGATCCTTAATACCGGTAGTATACTTATTTAAAGGGAAGAAATTCTTACCTAGGTTATTATATAAGAAAAGAATCTAAAATATATATAGTTAATAAACGGTTTTAATTTTAATTCGGGTTCCTAGTTAAAGAACCTTAATAAAGGAAAACTTATAATAAACCGAATTATTAAACTTAACGCCGGCGATAATATTAAGTAGGCGTATTTAAAAGAGAAGGGTAATAAACGTAAAATTAATACCACTAATTCTTCGTATAATAAGATTATTTATTATTATTATAAAACGGAAGGCTATATTAAGCCTAAATATCCCGATATAAATAAGTTAATTATATACGTCGGCGCGGTATCGGTAAAAAACGATTAAACTTATTTTACGCCTCGGAAGAAGAGTAAGAAAAACGATTAATAAAGGTATACCCTTCTATTCTTTTTAAGGGTTAAATTACCCTTTAAGATAAAATTAAATAATTTATTACCTTAATTAACTCGGGAGCGTAGATTAATTTAATTTTATAATAGTTTATCGTTAAAAACGATTTAGAATCTTATAATACTACTTTACTACTAGCTAAAGTAATTAACGGGTAAAGTATATATTATTATAACGCGTATTAATTAAATTATTAAATAGTCGATAATTAGGGTTAAGGGCGTAAATATAATACTTTATTCTATATTATAGACTTTAAAGGTTTAGACGTTATTCTAGGTATACCTAAATTACGTTAATTAAAAATATTAATTAATCTTAAAGCGGATTAATAACGGTTTAAAATTAATTCTAATAATTTATAAATTAAGGAACCGGCTAAATCTACTAGTAATTTTAAAAACGAACCGAATATATTCGCGGTCGTATATATTACGGTATCGCGAGGCGAATAAAAAGAACTTCCTAATCTAAAGGTTCCTAGGGAACTTATAAGGTTTTATAATATTTTTTTTAATAAGAAAACGAGTACCCTATTTATTTTTAAATAAGGGGATTACGTTATTAAAATAAAAGTTAATAAAGAACCGCCTTATAAACCTCTTTATAATTTATTTTAAACTAAATTATCGGAGCTTTAGCGCTACTTAAAATCCTTACTCTATAAAGGCTAGATCCGTTATTTAACCTCTTTAATTTAAATATTAATTCTTTTTATACCTAAAAAGGATAATAGGCTATATCTTTATATTAATTACCAGGGCTTAAATATAATAATTATTAAAAATCGATATTTATTACCCTTAATCACCGAGATATTAAACCGCCTATACGGTTTTAAAATCTTTACGAAGTTAGATCTTAAGGATATTTATTATAAGATCTAGATTAAGGAAGGCGATAAATAGAAAATTACTTTCCGAACTCGTTATAATTACTTCGAATATTTAATTATACCTTTTAAGCTCGCTAACGTACCGGCGACGTTTTAAGTTTATATTAATCGTACGTTTATAAATTTAATAAATATAACGTACGTAGTATATCTAGATAATATCCTAATTTATAGTATTAATCCGGCGGAGTATTAACGGTATATTAAATAAATACTTAAACGATTATATTAGTTCTAGCTATTTATTAACCTTAAGAAATATTAATTTAATACCGAAACGGTCGAGTTCTTAGGTTTTATTATATTTATTAATAGGGTAGTTATAAACCCGGAACGCGTTAGGATTATTAAGGAATAGCTTTAACTAAAAACTTATCGGGAAATATAAATCTTTTTAGGCTTCGTTAATTTCTATAAACGGTTTATCTATAATTATTCTAGTATAATTATACCGTTTATTAACTTATTTAAGGGTAGTAAAGTAAATAAAAAAATAAATCCGTTAAAATAAACGGCGCTACGGAAGCGTTTTAAATCTTACGAGATATATTCGTAAATACGCCTTTTCTACGTTATTACGATTTAATTAAATAATTATATATAAAGACGGATACTTCTAACTTTAGCCTTAACTCTATATTATTATAATAAGATAAAGATAATTATTAACGCCTTATAGTATTCTAGTTATAAAAATTAAATCCTTTAAAATAAAACTATAAGACCTATAATTAAGAATTACTCGTTATTATAACGGTAATAAAATAATAGCGATACTATTTAAAAAGTAGCCCTTATTATATTAAAGTCTAAATTAATTATAATAACTTAAAGAGTTTTATAAAATAGAAGGAGCTAAACTCTAAATAAATTTATTAAGTATTTAAATTAAGTATTTATAACTTTAAAATCTTTTATCGGGCTAGGAAATTAAATCTTATTAATATATTATCGCGGCGCTTTAATTATAAGGGAGTATCGTCGTTAAATATTAAATTATTATTAATACTTTAGAATAAACTTACTCTTTAGACTAGTGGTTAATTATTAGAAGAAAATAAAAAAGTAAAGGTAACTATAACCTCTACTTTTTAAATTATAAAATTAAAAATAATAATTCTAAAGCGGGATACTATAGTAGTACCTAAAACTATATATAATAATTTTAAAAAGTTTATTAAAATATTAATTCGGGAATTATAAACTTATAATAATTAAATCAACTCTTTTCGAACTAGAACGAATATATTAAAAAACCGCCGTTATATAAAGAATAAAGTATAGGCTATAGACTCCGAGAGACTATTAAAATATAATAATCGTTTTTATATATTAAGGGATAAAGCTCTAAGGGAAGAGTTTATAAAAAAATATTATAATAATTCTTTAATAGGTTACTTTAGCGCTATAAAATCGTATAAATTATTTACCCGAAAGTTTTTCTAGGAGGGTAGTTTAAAATAAGTTACGGACTATATTAAAATTTACGATATATATTAACGGACGAAGGCGCCGCGATATCGTTTATATAACGAATTGAATTCGCTTTTTATTATTATTTAACCTTAGAAGGAGATTTCTATAAACTTTATAATTAATTTACTATTTAATAAATATAGAAGTACTATTTATAATACTATCTTTATCGTTATAAATCGATTTATTAAAATAATTAAGTATATACCTATAATTATTAAAATTAATACTACTTAATTAGCGGAAATATTTTATTCTAAAATTATTTACCGTTATAATATATTTAATAGTATCGTTAACGATAGAGGCTTTATTTTTACGAGCGCCTTTTAATTAATTATATATTTTTATTCGAAAATTAAATAACGCCTAAATACTATCTTTTACCCTTAAACGGATAAATAAATAAAGCGCTAAAATTAAGTATTAGAGTACTATTTACGTATATTTACTAATAATAAATAAATAAATTAGGCTAGATTACTACTTATAATAGAATTCTTAATAAATAATAATTAGAGTACTACTATCGGAACGATATTATTTTTTTATATATATAATTATTATCTTAAAATTCGTTAAGAGGTCGAGGACGATTCTAGGGAAAGAAAGATACTAGTTATAAATAATAAGGTATAATAATTATAAACTCTAAAGAATAAAACTACGGAATACCTTTAAAGCGCTACCGAGTATTAAATTAAATAATATAATAAAATATATAAAGTATAAAGTTATAAGGTTAGCGATTTAATTATATTAATAATAAAGAACTTAAAGTAAAAGCGCTTAAATAAGAAATTATTCTATAAGTTTATAAGGCCCTTTAAGATTATTAATAAAATAAAAATATAAATTTACCGCCTATTATTACTTTTTACGTATAGAATCTATAATACCTTTTATATATCGTTATTTAAATTATATTATCTTCGCGATTATATTAATACGGCGGAATCTTTTATATAAGCCCCTGAGTTTATTAATAATAATAAACTATAGGAGGTAGAAGAGGTAATTAATAAAATTAAAAATAAAGAAAATATCTAGTACAAAATTAAATAAATTAGTTAAAGCGAAGAATATAATTAATAACTACTAGACGAAGAGTTTATTAATACTAGTAAATTAATTAAAACCTTCGAGTAAGCGGGTAGTAAACGTAAATATATAAATATAACTAAAGAGGTTACCTAGTTATATAAAATAATAAGGTAAAGTAAACGGAGCCGATATTAAAAGTAAATATTACTATTTTTATATTAATATTTATATAACGGATATTCTCCTCTATATTTATAACCTTATTATATAATTTTAAGGTATAACTAAATTTAATTTATTATTAAACTATTTATATATAATAACGATAAGATATTATATTTATAAAAATACTTTTACTTTAAATATAGTTTATATAAATACCTAAAATATATTATAGAGTAATATATCTAGGTAAATTTAACTAGCGCCGATTTAAGAAAAAAAGAATTTATTATTATTATTATATCGTACGAAAGATTTAGTTATTATCGGAATTACTAGAAGAAGATATAATCTCCTTAATATAATCCTTAAAGATATTATCTTCCTTAAGACTCTTTAGGTCCCGTTTATATTAATAAAAACTTTTAATCTTTTTTTTAAAAATCTTATTCATCGCCTTTAATTCCTTAATATAATAATTCGCCGCCGTTAATTAATTTAATAAATTAACGATTATAATAAAGGTTTACCTACTAGTTATTATTATTTTATTATATATTTTACGCTACTAGGTAATTTCTTTATTTATTAAATTATATTTATATTCTTCTTTAGGACTTTTATTACCGATACGGGTATATTAATATATAAACCTCTTTACCTTCCTTCGGAAAGATTTAGGGATTTATTATTATTAATATATATCGCCTTAAAGTTTACGGTTATAACTTATCTTTATATAATAATCGATTCCGTAGCGATTAATATAATAAAGTATATAAAGAGAGGACGTACCTCGAATATAATTATTATTAAACTAGTAGAAATAGACCCGGTAAAGGAACTACAAAGCGTAGTAAATTATTATTATAATTAATATTACGCAGTCGCGCTAATAACGGATTAGTTATATTTACTAGTATATTTATAACTAAATTATATTAATATAAATAAATTAATACTATCGGTAAATAGGAGTTATTTATAGAGTTAAAAGAAAGTTATATATAACGAGAGTATTATCTATATATTAGTTATAATACTAGAACGTTATTATAGAGCTAGAGTAATAATATATAAGAAAGACTAAAGGAGTTACGAAGAGAGAAAATAAATAAGCGAGCGAGTTTATTTTAATAATAAACCGTCGCGCTAAATATTTTATCGTTATAATATATCGATACGCGCCTCCGCTCCGCTACCTTATTTTTATTAATAAATATAATCGTTACTATAGTAGTTATATTATTACTAATCTCCCGGTATAATATTAGGGCTATACCGCTTATATATAGTACTTTATTATTAGTATTTTTATAATATAATAAAAGTATATAGTAAAAGTAGCTACCGCTATTCCGCTATTAATACTATAGATATTATAAGAATAATTTAATATACTATATTTACTATAAGTACTATAAGCGCTATAAGAACGATAGTATATATTATTTCGCTCTGTTATTATTATATATAATAATACTATAGGGACGAAAGAAATATTATTTAATTAATTATTATTACTATATATTAACGCTATAAGGATAACTCTATAAATATACTATTTATTTATTATTAATATTATTATATAATAAAGGTAGTTTAATAGTATTACCCTTCTACTATTAATACTATATAATAATATTATAGGAAATAGTTTCGTATCGCTCCGCGACTAGTATTATATATTAACGTTATAGGACTAATAATATAAATTAGAAAACTCTTTTCCCAGATTTCTCTTAGAGGGTTTAAAGGTTTTTTAATAAACTTCGTAATTTAACTAAATACTATTTCATAACTAGTACTATAAATATTAAAAAATTAGGTCCGTAACCTTATATTTAGGTTACCGTATAATAACACCGTTATATTAAATAACTTTTTTCCTTTATTTCCCTTAGGGGGTTTAAAGATTTTTTAATAAAGATTTTTTAACTAAAGTATTTAGGTACCTAGGGACTAGGGCCTAAAAAAGAAAATAATTATAAAATAATAATATATTATATATATTTACGCCCCGTTAAAGGTGCTAGTATATTATATATACCTACGCTCCGCTACCTTTATAATATTATTATTTATCGATACGAGGTTCTAGTATTAATATCGCGGGGTTCTAATTTTTAATAATTTTATATCGAGTTAATATTCCCCCGTTTTATTAGAATCCTTAGAGATTAATTCTATTATTAAATCTAGGATTTAAAAATTATTTAATAATAAACCTTATAACAACTTTACGTCTTTTATATTATTATTAAACTACTAGCTCTATATTAACGGTTTTAGGTATTATAATAATATTATTATTTAACCGAAGATTACGAAAGGTTTTTCGAGTTTAAAAAATATTATAAATTTCTATTTTCGTCGGGAAAAGACTAGTCCTTTATATTAAGAGAAAATATAAAGAGATTAATATATTAATTCTAAAATAATATTTATACTCGGCCTAGTATAATATATATATATAGTTATTAATAAAAGTTAACGGATATAAAATCATTATAATAATAGATTTAGAAGTAACTAATAATTTTATATCTCGAATAATAATTTAAGTAATTAACTTATTAATTTAAAAAAAAAGAAATAATATAAATTTTAGTTAATTAACGGGTCGAAGTTATTAATAAGAAGAATAAAAAAAAATCCCGTTATTAGTTATTATTTAATACTACTATAAGGAAATTACCTTCGATATAATAAAAATAATTATTTATTATATTATTCTAGGGATACTTTAATTAAAGAAATATAATTTAATAATCGATTAAAAGAGAGGAGTATTTATATTTCCGTATATTAGAGATATCGTTAATATAATATCTATATATTTATAAAAGTTGATTATAGATAAGAAATCGAACCGTAATTTATATTATAATATAGCTTTATTTATTTTAGCCTAGCCTAATTTATTTTAGATTTAATTTAAATTTAAATTAATTTCCCTATTTCTATCTTAATATAATCGGGATAAGAAATAAATAAATATTCCGTATATTAACTTTTATTTAGATAATAGCTGGCCCTACCTTAACTTTTATTTTTTATTTTTTATTTTAACCTACTTTTATATTATAACTAAATTATAATTTAATAAACTTAGTTATTAATTTAATAAATCTTTAAATATTAATCCCGTTCTTTAATATTATAAAAGATTAATTATTTAACTAGTACTCTTTAATATTAAGATAATTATTATAAAAGATTAACCCTTTAACCCCGAAAACCGCGTATAATAATTCCTCGTCGAAATTTAGAATAACCCTACTAGCTTCTTTAATACCTTCGATTATTTATATATTTAAATCGAGAGTAATTCTTTATTAAATACTTTATCTTTATTTACGCCTCCTCCTCTTATATTAAATACATAATCTTTAATTTATATTATCGTTTAGGTAATAATTTAAATCGTATTTATTATAATTTAAACTATACCTTAGCCTCCGCCTTAGGTATTCGATAAGAATATTTTTAATAATATTATTATTATAGGCCTACGCTCGTCTTTTTTTTTAAATATTTAATAATTTACCCCCTCGCGATCTCGAATATTATTATATTATACTAAGACTAGCTTTATAGTAACTATTAAATATAATATATAGATCCTATATAGGGAGTATACGGCGTAGTTACGCTATTTATATTATAATATTATATTATAGTTTCCGGTACTCCGGAGCCCCTTTAGAAATAAGAGGCTCGGAGCCCTCGCTCTAACTCTTTAAAGATTAATTTTATTATTTAAATATAAAGATTATTTTCCTATTAAGATTTTATATTTATTTTTATATTATTATAAATACCCTAAATATTATAACTTAATAGTTTTAATCTTTCTTAATCTTCTTAAATAGTAATCCGTTAAAAGTATAAAAGATCTTTCTAGAAATAATCGTCCTAAAGGCGAGACGTACGGGATTAATACTTTAAATAAAAATATAAAAGATTTACCGGAGAATATTAATTTTACGGTAGATTAATAATTTATAGAATTAAAATATAAATAAAAAGCCCTTAAGAAAGAGGCCTCTATTATTATAATTTAAAAGAATATCGAAAATTTATAACGTATTATCGTAGGTAAAGGAGATAAGGAAATTAAAAATAATCCTTAAAAACTAAATATAGAAGACGAAAACGGCCCGACGGTAGGTCGTAATTAAATCGGTTATAATATAAATTAAGGTAATTTATAGTTATCGAAACTACGGGATTTTTATATAAAGAATCTATAAAATTATTAAATATAAATCTATAACGTAGAGACCGCGTTCCGTTTAATACCCGTAAACTTTCGAATAAACGAAAAGAAGATTTTATATATAATACCTTACTTAAAGGGGTAAATTAAGAAGTTATAAAATAAATATAAAGAACTTTATTTAATAGATATATTAATATAGAAGTTCTTTACGGACTATTTATTTAATATAATTAAAGACCCTTTAAACCGAGCTATAAATACGAATCTTAAATATTAATATATATATTAAAGGAATAATTAATTAATACGAGATTTCGATATTTACTTTAATACCTTAAAAACCGAACTACCTCCTTATAATAAAGAGTAATAAATAATTTATTTAATAACCTATTTAAGATTTAATATTTTAAAAGAAGTTAACCGGGCCTAAAGTATTCTTATTAAATAAACCGAATTTATATTATTTACGGCGTATTACGAACGTAATTTTAGTCGAGACTTTAAGATATAAAATAATAATTAAAATAATTAATTAAGACCTCGGAAGAGGTATAAAAAGGGGTTAAAGGGCGGAGATAATAAAAATAAATTTAATATAAAGGGATAAGGTTCTAATAGAGGTAATCGTAGAAATATAAATAAAACGTATATAACTCGCGCGAGCGATAAGAATCTTAAGGATATTAAATACTTTAATTATTATAAACTCGGTTATTATTTTAATAAATATCTAAAGAAGAAAATAAAGATTATTAATTATATCGGCGATTATACCGCCGAGTTAAAGATAATAATACTTTTAGGAAGTCTTTATCCCGAGGGAATAAAGAGAAATAAAAACCCGACCGAGTATAAATATCGATAGCGAAGTTATTACGAACCTAATTAATATCGATATAAAAATTATTCGTATTAAAATGGATAAAGATCTAGGAGCGGAGATGAATATTATTAACGAAATATTTATATAATAATATAACCTAGAGTATCTTAAGAGCGAGCCGCTACCGTCTCTTAAATAAATAAACGGGTAATCTATTTATTACTATAGTATTTATAATATCGTCTACCGGTTAACCGACTTATAGGGATAAACTAAGGAGTATAATAATACCTTTTACTCTATTAATAAGAAAGGCTCGTTTATTATTATAAATATACTAGTTATAAAAAAGGAAAAGATTTAAACCGACTATAGTATATATACCTAGCGGTTCGGTATCGCGCTAAATACGTATATATTAGAATTATTTAAGGATTTTACGAAATTATTAAAGACGTAGCTAGTTATATATATATTAATTTATATTAAGGCTAGTCCCTTTAATTAAAATCCTATTAATAAAAACGAGGCTAGGAAAAACGATATTACTATTAATATAATATCTTCTAATAGTTCCGTTATCGTACCGCCTATACTTTCTAATAAATTTATAAATTTTAACGATATCTTTTTAAATAAAGAAGTAGGTCGATTACCGTCGTATAAAGACGGCGATTATATAATTAATATAAAGGGTAACCCGTTATACGGGCCTCTTTATAATTTATCGAATTTAGAATTAATAGAGTTAAGGAGATACCTAGACGACGCCCTAGCGAAGGATTAGATTAAATACTCCGTAAACCCCGTCGGGGCTCCTATCCTTTTTATTCTAAAGAAAGATAATAAACTATAATTATATATTAACTACCGAGGTCTTAATAAGATTATTATTAAGAATCGCTACTTATTACCCTTAATTAATAAGACGCTGGACTACTTAAATAATATTATATAATTTACGAAGTTTAATTTAAAAGATATTTATTATTAAATAAGAATTAAGGAAGGCGATAAATAGAAGATAATATTTCGTATATAATATAATCTTTTTAAATATATAGTAATATTATTTAATTTAACGAATATACTTACTACTTTTTAAATCTATATTAATAAATCGTTAGCGGGCTTAATAAATATATTTTATATCGTTTATTTAAATAATATCCTAATTTATTTAAATTTAAAAGAGGAGTATATTAACTACGTACGATAAATACTCGAACGCCTATAAAAATATTCCTTATTCGTAAATCTTAAGAAATATAAGTTCTTTACTCGGTTAATTAAATTTCTAGGGTTTATTATAAACGCCGAAAGTATCTCGATAAACGAACGTAGGATTAATACGATTTAGTCCTAGTTAAAACTAAAGTCCTTTTATAATATATAAGTATTTTTAGGCTTTATTAATTTTTATCGTCGATTTATTTATCGTTATTTATAGATAATAGGCTTATTAACGGGTTTATTAAAAAATAGTTAAGATAATAAAAAATTTAATTTATTTAAATAGCTTAAAGAGGTAGAGTAAGCGTTTTACCTACTTCGTAATTTATTCTCGTATATATTTATTCTAGTATACTTTAATCTAGAATTAAAAATTCGGATTAAGATAAATACTTCTAATTTTATCGTAACTACGATTTTAACATAGTTATAAAATAATAATATCTCGTCGTTTTCTAGTCCCGTAAGATATAAAGTTTAGAAATTCGATATAAGACTTATAATAAAGAGCTCCTTATAATTATTACGATATTTAAATAATAGTAATATTATCTCGAGGGTAGTTTATATAAAATAGAAAACTTAATTAATTATAATAACTTAAGGGGTTTTATAAATATTAAATAATTAAATAATCGCTAGGCGCGCTAAGTAATAAAACTTTTATCTTTTAATTTCTTAATTTCGTATTATTTTAAGAAAAGTAACCTAGCCGATAACCTCTTATATTATTTTAATTATAAAAGCTAAGATAGTTTTTTAGATAATATATTATTTATATTATAATAAAAGTTATTAAATTTAAAAGGTACTAGTTAAGGCCCTATTTTCGTTATAATACGAGATATATTTATAAATATAAAAGATTTAAAGATAAATAATATTTCGCCGGCGTTAAGTAGTATATCCGTAGATATCGCGTAAAACTTAATACGCGTAAAACTTACGTTACTAGGGTCTTTAAGGCTTACCGTAAAAAAGATATATTCTTCGGTAGTATATTTATTTAGGCCTAAGGAGTTAATATTTAAATAAGAAATTCTAAGGAGTTTAAATAAAACGTTTATTTAAATCGATTACGATATAATAAAGGAATTATTTAATTTTATCGCTAGAACTATAGGTTATAAACTATTTATTCTACGTATTATTATTAAATTAATAGTACTTTACGAAACGGCTTATAACGCTAAAATTCTATTAATAATTAAAATAATTCGCGCTTTATAAAAAGATAATTCCTTCTCGTAAATAAAAATCGCCGAAATTATATAAGCGGATTACTAGCGTTCCGCCGGAGTATAGACTTTAAATTCTATATTAATTCTTAAATATAATAATAAAATCTATATACTTAAAGAAGGATTAATCCGCGAAGAGTTACTAAAATAATATTATAATAATATATTAACGGGGTACTTTAACGTTAAGAAGATAACGGAGTTATTTACTAGAAAATATTTCTGGAATACTTTTAAGGTTAATATACGGGAATATATCGATATATATAATATATACTAGCGGGTTAAGGTATATCGATACCGCTTTTATAACGAGATTAGTTCCCTATTATATCCTACGGGGCCGTAAAAGAAAATTATAATAAATTTTATTATTAACTTACCTTTAAATAAACGATACGGGCGCGTTTATAATACGGTCTTTATAGTTATAAATAAATATATAAAGATATTACGATATATTTTAACTACTAAAATAATCGACTCTACGGGGTTAATAGAGTTAATATTTAAAAAAATTATTTTAAAGTTTAGAGTTCTTAATAGGATTATTTCTAATAGAGGTTCTATCTTTATAAATACGTTTTAATTAAAGGTATATTATTTAATAAAAATTAAGAGGCGCCTAAATACCGTATTTTATCCGTAGACGGATAATTAGATAAAACGCTAGAACTAAACCCTAGAATATTATTTAAGAACTTTTTATTTAAGCGAGTAAAATAACTAGGTAATATTTTTACCTATAATAGAATAGGTATATTATAATACGTAGTATACGATAATAAAATAGATATTATTTATAGCTATATATAGTTATAATCCTTCTCTTAAACCGCGTCTCGAGGGCGAGATATACGGGGGAGAAATACCGTCGGTATAAAAAAAAATTAAAAAATTAAATACTTTAAAAGAGTATTTAATAAAAACGTAGGCTATCGCGGTCGAAACGTAGAAGCATAGCCATAATAGAAGGTATAAACCGAAGTTATTTAATATAAATAACCTTATACTATTATTAACTAAAAACTTAATATAAAAACGACTAAATAAAAAGCTCTTTTATAAAGTAATTAGATTATTTAAGATTTTAAATACCGTCGGAATATAAACGTACCGCCTAGGATTACTAACTAGTTACTATATTTATAATATTTTTTATATATCGCTTCTAAAGTCGTATTATTAACGGTAAAGTAATATTTCGATTCTTAATATACCTCTACCGGAATTAATAAATAATACGAACGAATAAGAAATAAAAAGGGTACTAAAAAAGAAGAAAATAAAGGGCGAGGTACTTTACTTTATAAAATAACTAGGATAACTAGAAACCTTTAATAAATAAATTAATATAAATATTTTAGATAACGCGCTAGAACTATAAGAAATATTCGAAAAGAATACGAAGATAAAAAAGGTATAGAAAGTAAAGAGTAAGAAAAGAAAGTATTATTAATTATTAACTATTATTAACTATATTACTTATCGATATAAGGTTTTAGCCTTAGTATCGCGGGGTTCTAACTCTTAATAATCTTATATCGAGTTAATATTCCCTTATTTTATTAGAATCCTTAGAGATTAATTCTACTACTAAATCTAGGATTTAAAAATTATTTAATAATAAACCTCGTAACTATTTTACGTTTTTTATATTATTATTAAGCCGCTAGCTCTACGTTAACGGCTTTAGATATTATAATTTTAATCTTTAAAACCTTTTTAAAGAAAAGGCTTATTATTATTATAATATCGGGTTTAACCTCGGGACGTCTAGAAGAATTTAACGACGATAATATCGATTAAGCCCCCTCTAACGACCCCGCCGTAAGGACGGTAACGAATTTAAAGATATTACTACCCCCGAAGAGACCTTAAATATATAATTTAAAATTATTAAAGAAGAAAACCGTCGCTTTAAATAATAATAAAAATTAAGGGTATTATAAATTTAAAATTAAGAGCTATATAATCCTACTATTTTTATACTCGCTAGCGGAGCGTTAACGGAATTTATTACTTATAATAAAAGTCCCCTAATTATTATACCTACCGGTGGAATAATAATAAGTTTAACTACGTTTAATAGGGATATCCCTATTAGGGCGAAAACGTTACGCTTTAATAAAATACGTTCTTATAAGGGTACGAGCGAAGGTAAATATTTATATTAGTTCCGTAACGTAAATATTAAATTTTTAATTAATCTTAAATATTTTACTACCAATTATTTAAAGATTATATACTATATAAACTCGTTAGAAGGTAACCCTTTAACGTAATAATATAAATATTATAATTTATATAATTTAGCTAGTATTACGTTCAGCTTTTTTAAGAAATTTCTTCTTAATTTAATAACGGATTTAGTTAACCGTTATCTCCTCGCCTACGAAAAGTAAAAGGAAGCCAAATAATAATTTTATTAAAAGGTATCGTTTTTTAAGGCCTACCTTAAAGAAATAAAGGCTTAATTACCCCCGTTTTTAAAGGAGTATAAGGTAAATTTCTTCTTAATTAAATTTAAACCTAAATTTAAGAATAAAATTCTTAATACCGGTAGTATATTTATTTAAAGAGAAGAAATTCTTACCTAGGTTATTATATAAAAAAAGAATCTAAAGCGTATACGGTTAATAGGTGGTTTTAATTTTAATTCGGGTTCCTAATTAAAGAACCCTAATAAAGGAAAACCTATAATAAACCGAATTATTAAGTTTAATACCGGCGATAATATTAAATAAGCGTATTTAAAGGAGAAGGGTAATAAACGTAAAGTTAATACTATTAATTCTTCGTATAATAAAATTATCTATTATTATTATAAAACGGAAGGCTATATTAAACCTAGATATCCCGATATAAATAAATTAATTATATATATCGGCGCGGTATCGGTAAAAAACGATTAAGTTTAATTTACGCCTCGGAAGAAAGGTAAGAAAAACGATTAATAAAGATATACCCTTCTATTTTTTCTAAGGGTTAGATTACCCTTTAAAATAAAATTAAATAATTTATTACCTTAATTAACTCGGGAGCGTAGATTAATTTAATCTTATAACGGTTTATCGTTAAAAACGATTTAGAATCTTATAACGTTACTTTACCGCTAGCTAAAGTAATTAACGGGCAAAGTATATATTATTATAACGCGTATTAATTAAATTATTAAATAATCGATAATTAGGGTTAAGGGCGTGAATATAATACTTTATTCTACGCTATAAACCTTAAAGATTTAAACGTTATTTTAGGTATACCTAAGTTACGTTAATTAAAGATATTAATTAATCTTAAAGCGGATTAATAACGGTTTAAAATTAATTCTAGTAATTTATAAATTAAGGAACCGGCTAAGTTCACTAGTAATTTTAAAAACGAACCGAATATATTCGCGGTTATATATACTATAGTATCGCGAGGCGAATAAAAAGAACTTCTTAACCTAAAGGTTCCTAAGGAATTTATAAAGTTTTATAATATTTTTTCTAACGAGAAAGCGAGTACCTTATTTATTTTTAAATAAAGAGATTATATTATTAAAATAAAGCTTAATAAGAAACCGCCCTATAAACCTCTTTATAATTTATCTTAAACTAAATTATCGGAGTTTCGGCGTTATTTAAAATCTTTACTTTATAAGGGCTAGATCCGTTATTTAATCTTTTTAACCGGAGTACCGATTCTTTTTATACTTAAAAAGGATAATAAGCTATATTTTTATATTAATTACCGGGGCTTAAATATAATAATTATTAAGAATCGATACCCGTTACCCTTAATTACCGAGATATTAAACCGCTTATACGGTTTTAAAATCTTTACGAAATTAAACCTTAAGGATATTTATTATAGGATCCGGATTAAGGAAAATAATAAATAAAAAACTACTTTCCGAACTCGCTATAGTTACTTCGAATATTTAGTTATATCTTTTAGGCTCGTTAACGTACCGGCGACGTTTTAAGTTTATATTAACTATACGTTTATAAATTTAATAAATATAACGTATATAATATATCTAGATAATATCCTAATTTATAGTATTAATCCGGCGGAGTATTAACGGTATATTAAGTAAATACTTAAACGATTATATTAATTCTAGCTATTTATTAACCTTAAGAAGTATTAATTTAATACGGAAACGGTCGAGTTCTTAGGTTTTATTATATTTATTAATAAAGTAGTTATAAACCCGGAACGCGTTAAGATTATTAAGGAATAACCTTAACCGAAAACTTATCGGGAGGTATAAATCTTTTTAGGCTTCGCTAACTTCTATAGGCGGTTTATTTATAATTATTCTAATATAATTATATCGTTTACTAGCTTATTTAAGGGTAGTAAGGTAGGTAAAAAAGTAGATCCGTTTAAATAAATAAACGGCGCTACGGAAGCGTTTTAGATCTTACGAGATATATTCGTAAACGCGCCTTTTCTACGTTATTATAATCTAACTAAATAATTACGTATAGAGATAGATACTTCTAACTTTAACCTTAGCTTTATACTATTATAGTAGGATAAGAATAATTATTAACGCCCTATAACGTTTTAGTCGCGGAAATTAAATCCCTCGGAATAAAACTATAAGACCTATAATTAAGAATTACTTATTATCGTAGCGGTAATAAAATAATAATGATATTATTTAAAAGGTAGCCCCTATTATATTAAAGTCTAGATTAATTATAATAACTTAAAGGGTTTTATAAAATAGAAGGAGTTAAACTCTAGATAAGCCCGTTAGATATTTAGGTTAACTATTTATAACTTTAAAATCTTTTATCGGGCTAAAAAATTAAATTCTATTAATATATTATCGCGGCGCCTTAATTATAAGAGAGTATCGCCGTTAAATATTAAATTATTATTAACGCTTTAGAATAAACTTATTCTTTAGATTAATAATTAATTATCGGAAGGAGATAAAGAAGTAAGGGTAGTTATAACCTCTACTTTTTAGATTATAAGGTTAAAAGTAGTAATTCTAAGACGGGACGTTATAGTAGTATTTAAAACTACGTATAATAATCTTAAAAGGCCTATTAAAACGTTAATTCGGGAATTATAAACCTATAATAATTAGGTAAACTCTTTTTAAACTAGAGTAAATATATTAAAGAACCGCCGTTATATAAAGAATAAAGTATAGGTTATAGACTCCGAGGGATTATTAAGATATAACGGTCGCCTTTATATATTAAGGGATAAAGCTTTAAGGGAAGAGTTTATAAAGAGGTATTATAATAATCCTTTAATAAGTTATTTTAGCGCTACGAAGTTATATAAATTATTTACCTGAAGATTTTTCTAGGAGGGTAACTTAAAGTAAGTTACGGATTATATTAAAACTTACGATATATATTAGCGGACGAAGGCGCCGCGATATCGCCTATATAACGAATTAAATTCGCTTCCTATTACTATTTAATTATAAAAGAAAATTTCTATAAATTTTATAATTAACTTACCGCTTAGTAAATATAGGGGTACCGTTTATAACGTTATCTTTATCGTAGTAAATCGATTTATAAAAATAACTAGGTATATACCTATAATTATTAAAATCGATACCGCTTAGCTAGCGGAAGTATTTCATTCTAAAATTATTTACCGTTATAGTATACTTAATAATATCGTTAGCGATAAAGACTTTATTTTTATAAGCGCCTTTTAATTAATTATATATTTTTATTCGAAAATCAAACGACGTTTAAGTACTACCTTTTACCCTTAAACGAATAAATAAATAAAGCGCTAAAATTAGGTATTAGAGTATTATTTACGTATATTTATTAATAATAAATAAACTAATTAAACTAGATTACTATTTATAGTAGAATTCTTAATAAATAATAATTAGAGCGCCGCCGTCGGAACGACGCCGTTCTTTCGTATATACGGTTATTATCCTAAAATCCGTTAAGAGGTCGAGGACGACTTTAAGGAAAGAAGGGTACTAGCTATAAATAATAAAGTACGATAATTATAAACTTTAAGGGATAAAGTTATAGAGCGCCTTTAAAGCGCTACCGAATATTAAATTAAATAATATAATAAAACGTATAAACTATAAAGTTATAAGGTTAGTGATTTAGTTATATTAATAATAAAGAACCTAAAATAAAAGCGCCTAAATAAGAAATTATCCTATAAATTTATAGGGCCCTTTAAGATTATTAATAAAATAAGAGTATAAATTTACCGCCTACTACTACCTTCTACGTATAGAATCTATAATACTTTTTATATATCGTTACTTAAGTTATATTATCTTCGCGACTACGTTAATACGGCGGAATCTTTTATATAAGCCCCCGAATTTATTAATAATAATAAGTTATAGGAAATAGAAGAGGTAATTAATAAAATTAAAAATAAGGAAGGTATCTAGTATAAAGTTAAATAAACTAATTAAGGCGAAGAATATAATTAATAACTACTAGACGAAGAGTTTACTAGTACTAGTAAATTAACTAAAGCCTTTAAATAGGCGGGTAGTAAATATAAATATATAAATATAACTAAAGAGGTTACCTAGCCGTATAAGATAATAAGGCGGAGTAAACGGAGCCGACGTTAAAAGTAAATATTACTATTTTTATATTAATACTTATATAACGGATATTCTCCTTTATATTTATAACCTTATTATACGGTTTTAAGGTATAACTAAATTTAATTTATTATTAAACTATTTATATACGATAACGATAAGATATCGTATTTATAAAAATATTTTTACTTTAAATATAATCTATATAGACGCCTAGAATATATTATTAAATAATATATTTAAGTAAATTTAGCCAGCGCCGATTTAAGAAAAAAAGATTTCGATATTATTATTATATCGTACGAAAGATTTAGTTATTATCGGAATTACTAGAAGAAGACGTAGTCTCCCTAGTATAATCCTTAAAGACGTTATCTTCCTCGGGACTCTTTAGGTCCCGTTTATATTAGCGGAAACTCTCGGCCTCTTTTTCGAGAACCTTATTTATCGCCTTTAATTCCTTAATATACTAATTCGCCGCCGTTAATTAATTTTATAGGTTAGCGATTATAGTAGGAGTTTACTTATTAATTATTATCGTTTTACCGTATACTTTACGTTAGTAGGTAATTTCTTTACTTATTAATTTACGTTTACGTTCTTCTTTAGGAGTCTTATTACCGATATAGGTATACCGATATATAAACCTCCCTACCTTCCTTTAGAAAGGCTTAAGGATCTATTATTATTAATATACACCGTCTTAAAGCTTACGGTTATAATTTACCTTTATATAATAGTCGATTCCGTAGCGATTAATATAATAGAGCGTATAAAGAGGGGACGTACCTCGAATATAATTATCGTTAAAATTATAGAAGTAAACCTAGTAAAGGAGCGACGAAGTATAGTAAACTACTATTATAATTAATATCGCGCAGCCGCGCTAATAACGGACTGGTTATATTTATTAATATATTTATATCTAAAATAAATTAATATAAATAAACTAATATTATCGGTAAATAGGAGTTATTTATAGAGTTAGAAGAAAATTATATATAACGAGAGTATTATCTATATATTAGTTACGATATTAGAATACTATTATAAAACTAGAGTAATAATATACGAGAGAGGCTAAAGGAGTTACGAAGAGAGAAAATAATAAGCGGGCGAGTTTATTTATATAATAGACCGTCGCGCTAAATACCTTAGTGTTATTATACGTCGATACGCGCCTCCGCTCCGCTACCTCACTCTTATTAATAGTTACTACCGTTACTATAGTATTTATATTATTACTAATCTCCGGGTATAATATTAGGGCTATACCGTTTATACATAGTACTTTACTACTAGTATTTATTATAGTATAGTAGGAGTATATAATAAGGGTAGCTACCGTTATTCCGTTACTAGTACTATAGATACTATAGGAATAATCTAATATACTATATTTACTATAAGTACTATAAGCGCTATAAGAACGATAGCGTATACTATTTCGCTCCGTTACTATTATATATAATAGCACTATAGGGACGAAAGAAACATTACTTGGCTAGCTATTATTATTATATATTAATACTATAGGGACAGCTTTATGAATATACTATTTATTTACTACTAGTACTACTATATAGTAGAGGTAGTTTAGTAGTGTTACTCTTCCGCTACTAATACTATATAATAATACTATAGGAAATGATTTCGTGTCGCTCCGTAATTAGTACTATTAATTAGCGTTATAGGACCGATAGTATAAACTAGAAGACTTTTTTTCTTTATTCCCTTAAGGGGTTTAAAGATTTTTTAATAAATTTCGACTAATTAATTAAATACTATTCCGTAACTGGTACTATAGGTATTAAAGGATTAAGTGCGTAACCTTATATTTAGATTACTATATAGTAACGCCGTTATACTAAATAACTCTTTTCCCTTATTTCTCTTAAAAGGTTTGAAGATTTTTTAATAAATATTTTTTTTTTAAAGTATTTAGGTACCTAGAGACTAGGGCCTAAAAAGGGAGGTAATTATAAAGTAGTAATATATTATATACGCCTGCGCCCCGTTAAAGGCGTTAGTATATTATATATACCTACGCTCCGCTACCTCTATAATATTATTATTTATCGATACGAGGTTCTAGCCTTAGTATCGCGGGGTTCTAACTTTTAATAATTTTATATCGAGTTAATACTCCCCCGTTTTATTAGAATCCTTAGAGATTAGTTCTATTATTAAATCTAGGATTTAAAAATTATTTAATAATGAACCCCGTAACTACCTTACGTCTTTTATATTATTACTAAACTACTAGCTCTGCGCTAGCGGCCTTAGATATTATACCTTCGTTATTATAAATATTTTTCTTTGAGACTTCGCGGAGGTTATAGTTCTCCGACTCCTCTATAAAAATTTTTATTATTTAATATATTCGTTATCGAGCCCTTTATTTATTATAAATAACTATATCTATATTAAAAATTATATTCACGAATTTAATAATATATATCGCGCGATTTTGATTAATTTAATTAATACGGTAGATTCGCATGCCTTTGTCGTTTTCAGAATTTCGATCATCGCTCTGGAAAAAAAGTTATGAGGGGTTGAAGTTGGGGGGG